>ERZ761584.45-NODE-45-length-42475-cov-9.367280_pt1 | contig 42475 bp, 47 predicted proteins | sample MGYA00512168_ERZ761584 | MGnify/ENA primary metagenome ERZ761584 (study PRJEB28899, sample SAMN03785564) | bioreactor sludge metagenome | biome: EBPR Sludge; feature: EBPR Bioreactor; material: 0.22µm filtered reactor supernatant | place: Saint Lucia: Queensland...
GCACAATTAGTACAATTAGTACAATAGTGACAGTCGGCACAATCAGTACAATCTACACAATAAGAACAGTTAGCCTTATCCAGTAATAATGCATTTTCTTCTGCATCTTCTTGTGAAACAAATGAATAGGAGACGTTGTTTTTGATGGTTGTTTTTGAAGTGAATTTCATGATTACTTCCTTTCTATTTTATGTGGCAAAAAGTATAGACACTAGAAACTATTAGTATCTTGAATAAGGTGATATAGTACTTTAGACTCTACACCCTGTTCTACATACTATCCAGAGTGCAGATTCCAGACTCCAATTTCTATTTCGGAGGTATCCTGCTGCTACTCTTGGACCTAATGTGCGCCGCAGGAACTGTGCTTTGATGATATGGATTTGATTCATTCCTAGGACTCCAGAGTTATTGGTTTAGATCAATACAACAAACACAATCATCACAATCAATACAACAAACACAATCATCACAATCATTACAATTAATACAACCATTACAATCATTACAATTAATACAACCATTACAATTAATACAATCATTACAATTAATACAATCATTACAATTAATACAATTAGTACAACCAACACAACCAATACAACCCCTACAACCAATACAATTAATACAATTAATACAATCAATACAACCATTACTATCTAGTGAAGCCGCATTTTCTTCTGCATCTTTTTGTGATACATATGAATAAGAGCTATTACCATTGGTAGTTTTTTGTGAGATGTATTTCATGATATGGACTCCTTTTAGATTAATATGGTACTATATGGTACTATATGGTACTATATGGTACTACTCAAACACACCAGAGTTGAAACCAAACAGTTTCATCTCTAGTTCTGCTCCCTGAGATTTCTCTGTCTCCGTGATAGTTCCTTCCATTGATTTAGTTGCGAGAGTGTCATAGGTTACTTGTTGTGAATACAGATTAGATGCAGGTACAGAGAACCCTAGAGATTCAGATACACTTTCTTTTACCTTTATGGTTGCGGCAGGTTTCACTAGATTGTATTTTATCTTAATCTGTAGCTCTGCCAGTTTCTTATATAGTTCTGTGGCGGGGTCTAGAGTGGATAGAATCAGTTCGATTTCTTCCAGACTGAGATAGGGGCGATAGAGTGCTATGGTTCCCATGGTTTCCTTTCCATTTGTGTGTGAGTTATAAAGTATCAAAGCAGAATTGCCTGAACTGCCACACTACTATATTCTGTAATGGGCAGTGCTCGGTTTCTACGACCTAGGCAACCAGCCAACCATATCTTTCACTTTGTTCCAAGCATCGTGCAAGGATAGCCCTTCCTTGTCCATAATATACTTCGTGAGTATGGAGGCAAAGAGATTACCCTCTGCAAGTACCTTCCGATACTCTCGCGGAAATTGTTTCTCAGCTGCGGCAGACACTCGCTTCATGCGAGGTTTTCCGTTCGGTTGGATATAATACCAACGCTCAAGGTTCAGATGCCTACGAGTTTTATTACTAGTATTCATGGTTTCCAGTGTCCTTTCTGTGATTTGTGATTTGAGAATTTCTACTGTCAGCTTATTCTGCTAGTAGCCTATGCGCTGGTAGCCTGGCAGCCTATGCCGCATTCCCTACCCTACCCTGACCCCGTTTTGGTGTCAAGTACTACCTTATTACTCCAGAATATCCATACTACCTTATTACTCCAGAATATCCATACTACTCTACTTCTCCATACACTCCAACCATATATTATATTAGCTGGTACGGTATGTTTTTGACCCCTATAAAAAATTCAATATAAAAAATATATAGGGGATAATATAGTAATTGTATATAGGCACTAATAGAGTAGATAGTGTGTATATAGAATTAGTATGTTGTGGGGGAGGGCCGGAGGGGGGGGTCGGGATGCGCCTACAGCCTACCAGCCTATCAGCAGATTGCTAGGAGCCTGGCAGCCCACCAGCCCATAGACCGAATAAGTTTCTAGCAATATCTCTCATATCATATATGGAAATAGGACCCTATACAAGCGGTCCTATCCTGATTATGTGGTGGGAATCAGAGCGATTCGAGATCCACTTTCTCTTCTCTCTTGGCAATCCGCTTCTCAATCCATCCTGTCCAAGCACTGTATTGGATTAAGCCAATTGCTTTTTTGATACTTGCGGTTGTGGCATCATCGAGAGTGGTCTTAGTGGAAGCCAGAGAACAGATCACCTTGCGGTATCCAGCCACGATCTGCGCGATCTTCTCATCCTTATCGCTTCCAACCTTCAGACGGAATGCATTGGACAGTTCAGTTGCGAGTGTGGTATCAAACCACTTTCCAAGCTGGTCTGCTGTAATATCGGACTTCTCGAACATTTCAGCGGTACAGAGATCATTGATTGCAGCCATACCAAACTGTGCGGCAGCGATATGGTCACGGCCGAGAGCGATACTATTCTTGGCGCACTCAACCATTCTCCCACGATACCATTCCACAAACCCTTGCAGGATGGAATCATTCTCCAGAGCGAGAACCGCAGTCTCACAATCCACATCGGGAACGATACATCCCTTGCTAACCATTCCTTTCGCTTTCTCGATCTTCCTCACGAGAATGAATCCTGGATCAATCTCGACCTTGGCGAATGCGTCTAGGTTCTTCACAAGATACATTCCTGAGACATTGTTGGTGTTGGTGCTAGTGGTGTTGATATTCAAGGTTTCCATAGTATTTCTCCTATCTAGTGGTGAGTGATTCGGGACTTCTTTCTAACTACTCTGTTTCATGACCTACAACCTAACTATACACCACTACCCCCTAGAAGTCAAGTATTTTCTGTACCTACCCCCAAAACAAATTCCACTGTATATCTGTACAGTACTGTACCGTAGTAGTGGTTGGTGGCCACTGCCTGTCCCTGCCTCTATCTGTAAGTGGGAATCATTCTCATCTAGCAGCGATGGGGAGGGGTGGAAGCCTTTTTGAGTACGGCCGCGAGTGGTATCCTAAGTAGGGGAAAGATACTCGCTAAATTTTTTCAAAACCAGGTATGGTATCCTAAGTGACTCATTCGGTAAAGTTAAATTTTTTCAAATTCTACCATACCCACTAGTATCTACCCCATATTACCTATTATACTATTCTCACTGTCTCCTTCTTTTCCACAGTACCCCCCAGATTCCACTAATTAGAAGTCTCAAACCACTCCACTTAGGAGGAACTCCCAAATGCTTCCCACTAAATTCGATTCTTGTCCCACTACCTCACGTGCCATAACCCTTCTTGGCTCTGGAGTCTCTCCGGAACAGGTTGCCGCAGCCATTGGAGTAACTTCTTCTCGCATTTCACAGCTTCTGGGTGACCCTGAATTCACTGCAAGAGTCGCAGAACTCCGCTTTGAGACTCTCCAGAAACATAACCTTCGAGATTCCCAGTATGACACCCTCGAAGATTCCCTTATTTCCAAGCTTTCAGACCTTCTACCTCTCATGATGCGCCCAATGGAGGTACTTAAAGCCATCCAAATCATCAATGCAGCTAAGCGCCGCGGGGTCTCGTCCCCGGAACAAGTCATAAACCAGCAAACAGTGGTGAATATCACACTACCAACCAAAGCAGTAACCAAATTTGTTACAAACATCAATAACCAAGTCATCCAAGCAGGAGAGCAGCAACTCCTAACAATCCAATCAGGCACACTAATGAAAGAGTTAGGTGCACAGCCTCAGGAGGTACTACGAAATGAACCCGCTAGCCACCAAAACAATCTCCCAGACCTTTCAAGACTCGCAGAAATCACTCGAAACTTCAAGAGCAACAACCCAATCCCAGCTCCAGCTCAATAAGCAGCGGGCAAACCAGATCCTGTCCGCAGTCTTGTTTCAGCTCGAAGCGAATTCATCCCAATCCCGGAAAGTAATCCGAGTAATCGAGATAGATTAGGTAAATAAGTGCTATGTGCCCCACAGAATTCTCACTTTTAGTGAATGACCTCCAAGTTCTCTATGACTCACAGCACACCTACCAGTTCATTCGCCTACAGATAATCGAGGTTCTGGCACACTATGGTATTCATCCGGAGATAGCGGATTATGACCCCCGAGCCTACCGACTAATTGATACTCACAACTCATAGCGCTATGGCAATCACTCTAGAACAACTTGGATTCACCTCTGAGGATTCCCAAGACTCAGAACAGTTTTCCATCACTCAGGACATCTCAGCCTCAACAGAGGAAATACATTCCGCTGCTTCCACTAACCTAGACTTTCTCGCAGCTCTCGCACTTCCCACAGTATACCAGTATGCTTTCCCGGATGTATTCCTCTCAGTCTGGCAGTGGCTATGTACCTATATCTCGAAAACCAGAGATTTTTCTCAACTAGCCCTAGGACTCCCTCGCGGCTTTGGGAAAACCATGGTAATTAAGCTATTCATCCTATACACTATCCTATTTACTCGGCGCCAATTCATCCTGATTCTCTGCGAAACCACAGCTAAAGCTAAGAATATTCTCGCAGACGTAGCGGATATGCTGGACGAAACCAATATTAAATCAGTGTTTGGTAACTGGAGAGTTGGTCTCGAAACTGATACACAAGAACTTAAGAAATTTGGATTCCGAGGCCGTGATATAATCCTAATGGGGGCCGGCGTAGAATCTGGTATCCGAGGAATCACAATTAAGAATCAGCGCCCCGATCTGATGATCTTTGATGATATCCAATCTCGTGCTTGTGCAGAATCCCAAGTCCAGTCTGACTCTCTAGAACGAGAGATGTATGGTACGGCAATGAAGGCTAAGTCTCCTCACGGATGCTTATTCTTATTTATTGCCAATATGTACCCAACTAAGTGGTCACTCCTTCGCCGCCTCAAACAGAACCCGAACTGGATTAAATTCATTGTTGGTGGAATCCTTGCGAATGGTGAATCTCTCTGGGAAGAATTGCAACCAATAGAACAACTTCGCAAGGAATTCGCTAATGACCTCGCAACGGGTCGCCCGGAAATTTTCTTTGCTGAAGTCCTAAATGACGAGAATGCAGCATCAACTAATCTAATTAATCTAGATGCACTTCCTGCCCGCCCATACTCTGAAGGGGATATTCCTGCAGGTAACTTTGTAATCATTGATCCATCTGGGAACAAAGCGAATTCAGACAATGTAGCTGTAGGATATTTCGAGGTTTTCGAGGGATACCCTACACTCATCGAAGTCATAAACGATAAACTCTCGCCAGGTAACACAATTCGAGCGGCGCTGAAATTCTGCCTAGACCACAACTGTCGCCTGGTTGCAATCGAAGGTGTGGCGTACCAAGCCTCTCTCTGTTACTGGTTTCAGTTTATTTGTGCACAGATGGGAATCTCAGGAATTGAAGCAGTTGAGATCTATCCAGGTGGATTCGCAAAGAACTCCAGAATCCTCAAGATGCTTAAAGCTTATCAGGCAGGAGAATTCTTTGTTGATCCCCGCTGCCAAACTGAAGTACACCTGGAGATCACCCAATTCAACCCTCTCAAAACTGATAATGTGGATAACATTCTTGACTTACTGTGCTATGCTCCACGAGTACTTGAGATGTATGGAGAGTATGTAGTCTCAATGAATGTGATCCAGAGTCAGGAGTATGATGCAGTTCGAGTACCAGAGTTTAACTCTCCGTTTTAATTTTTGTATTTTGTGAAAGGAAATAGATGTGGCAAACCTAATTGCAGCAAATTATGATGACGGAACTGGACAGATTGTGGACCAGAGTTTTAGAACTCATCCACAACCTTCTGTACTTAAATTTTCTGGGTTTAAAAAGTGTTTGATTGCTTCCCTGGTAGTTTCCAGTACTGCAGCTAGAACTTCGGATATTGTCACAGTCACAGCGACTGCTCATGGAATAACTACAGGTACTACTTATGTAGGATTTCGCTTTTTCTACCCTGGCTCTCCGAGCCTTGCGGCAGGTTGGTATGATTCTATTGTTTCCATTCCTGACGCCAACACAATCACATTTAATGCTCCAGGAGCTAATTTTGGTTCTGAGAGCGTTAACGGAGGTGCTGCTTATATCACAGCAACTACTATTAGCGGTCAGTGTATTATACCAGGAGGCTTACTAACGGATAATAATGTTGTTCGTGTAGCTGTACCTGGAGGCGGAGGACTCACAGGAGCAATTAAATCCATCAAACTGTTTGTGAACTCAACAGGACTTAATACAGCAACCGCAACAGGATTTCCGTTTAACATACGTGAGTGGGAGTTGTTTAGTATTTTAAGTAATTCTCTCGCCTGCGCGTTTATTCAGTATAACGGAGCTTCTAGTTCATTTATTACTGTAGCTGTGGATAAGTCTCAGGATATTGCAGTACAGTTTCAGGCTTGGGTATCGGCTGCTGCTGATTTTGTTACTTTGTATACTCCGCCTAGAGCTATAATATATTAATACAGGAGATTTACCTAAATGGCTATTACTCGTTATGCAACAAAAGTAGCCGCTGAAGCTACTGGTGGACAAGTCTCCTGGGTCTTTGATGATAGTGGAAAGCCTTGGGAAGTTCGTACAGACTCAGATATTGTTGCTGATCTTCGCCCCACTGTAACCAAGTGGCAATTGGTTCAAGCATGTGCAGACGCTGGTATTACAGAAGCTCAACTTGATGCAGCTATCCTGACGCTTACAAACAAGCGCCAGCGATTTTGGAAGTACACAAATATTATAGATAGAGATAACCCATTCTCAACTGGGCTCCGTAACGCTCTTACTCCTGTACCGACACCAAAACAGTGGAATGCAATTTTCGTTGCAGCAGCCGCTCTTGATCCTCTCGTAGTATAGGAGTACATCACATGCCCGGAATCAATATTGATCAAATCATCTCTGGTTCTAATTCTCTCGATGAGGTAATCAGCGCCCTTCGAGAATCCTCGCAACCTTCCCAACCCACTCAGGTAGCTGCATTCAATCCTCTCAACTGGCTCAAGGATATTCTTATCTCAGATCCAACTGAGTCAGACAAACCTCCATCAAAACTTGACTACGAACAATATCGTAGACAAGAACTTCTTCGCGGTGGAGAGCCGAAAGAATTCGAGGATTGGGTAAAAATGCAAGAGAAGATTCGTGAACGTATTTCCCAACAGAAACCTAAGCGGGTCTAGCCCCACAATATCCTCAACCACAGGAAACCAAACAATGTCTGTATCCAACACACCGTTCACTATTCCTCCTGCATCACAGAAAGGAATCATTGAATTCTACAAACAATGTACTTCCCTACAATCCTCTTCCTGTAATCTGCGGGAACAATTCCGTACCATTGATCTCGCATACATGCGGGAACAAGATTACACAGACGAGCACCAATCAGCCAAAGCAGCTAATAAATACGGGGACCCGCGCCGCTTCCAGAACATTAAGGTCCCTGTAGTTAAGCCTCTGGTTGAGGCTGCAGTAACCTACCAGACCTCAGTCTTTCTTACTGGAGTTCCAATCTTCGGTGTGGTATCTACACCAGATTTCGAGGATGAAGCCCTCCAACTAGAAACAGTCATTGAGACTCAGAGTATCCGCGGGCGCTGGGTACAAGAGCTGATGAAATTCTTCCGAGATGGATTTAAGTATAATCTCTCAGCGGTAGAGATTCCTTGGAAGCGGGAAGTAGTTGCATCTCTCTCGTATGATCCTACATTCTCTACCAAGCAGGCCAAACCCACGGAAGTGATTTGGGAAGGGAATGCAATCAAGCGCCTCGACCTATACAATACTTTCTTCGATACGAGAGTATTCCCCTCTGAGATTCCAGAGAAAGGTGAATTTGTAGGATATACCGAGCGGTATTCTCGTATTGCTCTCAAAGCATTTATTGCTGCCCTTCCATATAAGATCATTCAGAATATTGTACCTGCCTTTGAATCTGGTATTGAGAGTATTGGAGTTGGAGCATCAGATGACTACTATTCCTATTACACACCTCCCCTTAACCCAGATACATTCCAGTCATACCAAGCTAATCAAGGATTCAATTGGCTCGCGTGGGCAGGACAAGATACTGCCTCTCGCCAGATCAATTACAAGAATTCCTATGACGTAACCACACTGTACGCTAGGATTCTTCCGGCCGATTTCAATCTTAGACTTCCTTCAGCGAGTACCCCGCAGATTTGGAAGTTTATCGTTGTGAATCACTCTGTTATTATCTATGCAGAAAGGCAAACTAATGCTCATGGACTCATTCCGATCCTATTTGGTCAGCCTTACGAAGATGGACTCGGACTGCAAACTAAGTCGCTGGCAAGTGACGTGTCACCTATGCAAGATATATCGTCGGCTCTTGCTAACTCTTGGATTGCCAGTCGTCGTCGTGCTATCTCTGATCGTGTTCTTTATGATCCAAGCCGCATTGCAGCAGAACACATAAACTCTCCCAACCCATCTGCTAAGATTCCAGTCCGCCCTGCAGCATACGGTAAGAATCTCGCTGAGTCAGTATTTGCATTCCCTTTCCGTGATGACCAAGCTGGTATCGCGATGCAGGAGATGCAACAGATCCAACAGTTCTCATTTGCACTTACTGGACAGAACCAAGTCAAACAAGGCCAATTCGTTAAAGGAAATAAGACACTCCACGAATACGCGGATGTTATGTCTCACTCGAACGGAAATGACCAGAAGGTTGCTCTCCAATATGAGAACCAAGTATTCATTCCTCTTAAAACCATCCTCAAGACCAACATCATTCAGTACCAAGGTGGCACCTCCCTTCTTTCTCCATCTCGGAAACAAGTGGTCAAGATTGATCCTATTGCTCTCAGTAAAGCTGTTCTTGACTTTCAGATCAGTGATGGCCTCACGCCTACTGATAAGATCATTGGCGGAGAAGAATTCCAGACCGCACTTCAAGTACTTGGTTCTTCCCCTCAGTTGGGAGCTGGATATAACTTGTCCCCGCTTTTCTCGTACCTTATGAAAACCCGCGGGGCAGACCTGAAGCCATTTGAGAAATCTCCACAACAAATCGCATACGAGCAAGCTGCACAACAGTGGCAACAAGTGGTAATGGAAGCAATCAAGCAAGGTGTTGATGCTACCAAGCTTCCGCCACAACCCACACCGCAGCAGTATGGATACAACCCACAGACTATGAATGCCTCGGTGCCTCAAGCAGCTCCTGAGATTGCGACCCGCATTAATAATATCACCAATAATATCTCGAATGTAGAGGATCAGTGATGCCAACTCAAATCCAAAACCGTTTCACATCCTGGAAACTCTCAGAAACTGAGGCCCAACTTGGTTTCCTGTATTCTGATCTCCAACTCTGTAATATCCAGAACCTTATCTCAGAAGCAGCAGAGGCTAAGATTTCTCTCACGTTTGATCCAACCAACCCAATTGCATTTGCTCAGAGAGAAGCTGAGCTACAAGGACAAATAGGTATCCTTGAGTACCTTTTGGAGCAGCACCGTCTCGCAGTTGAATCACCCACCCAGTAATACCAATCTGTACCCACAACTCTAGGAGAAGTATCAAATGTCTATTATGGATAAAATCTTTGGTGGTTTCGGCGGAAATCAAACTCCAGCAAATACCCAACCAGCACAGCAGGTTAATCCTGGTAATATTCCGCCAGGTGCAGGAGCTACTGATTCCTCGAATACCACAGTTCCCCCCGGAACGGTACAAACTTCTCAGGAATCTCCGCTCGCTAACTTTGCTGATCTCTGGAAACCTGTTGAGAATGCGCAAACCCCTGAAGCAATGTTTGCAAATGTCGATCCTGCGAAGCTTATGGAAGCTGCTAAGAAAACAGACTTCTCGAAAGCTATTTCTCCAGATCAACTTGAAGCGATTGCAGGCGGCGGACAGGAAGCGGTTGCAGCATTTGCCTCAGCAATGAATTCAGTAGCACAAACAGTATATGCCAACAGTGCTTTGGCAACCACAAAGATTGTAGAACAAGCACTAATGAAAGCACAGCAACAGTACGACGCAAAGATTCCCGGCCTCATCAAGAGGCAAACAGTTTCTGATACTCTCCGTACAGAAAATCCGATGTTTTCCAATCCCGCAGTACAGCCTCTGATTTCTGCGCTTGAAGCTCAGCTGGCAGTTAAAAATCCAAATGCTACCGCAGGCGAACTTACCTCGATGGCTAAACAATATCTGGAAGGTGTAAGCACAGTGTTCTCAAACCCCAAACAAGGTCAAGAGAGTACAACTAATGCAGGCGACACCGACTGGCTGAAGTTTCTTTCGTAACATCCCTTTCATACATTAGGAGAAATTAATGGGTGCAGTACGCGCTATTGTTCAAGATAATGGGTTGTCCCGTAATGCCAGGGTTGGCGACGGTCTCATTTCCCACCCCGCAGTCACAGTTGTTACCGCTGATGCGGCTGACACAGTTACTGTCGACAAGATTGCTGGTGGAGTTATTCAGTACACTGGCTTCTCTGCTGGTCGTAACCTTACCACGGATACCGCAGCTAATATTATTGCTGCCTTCCCGAACCTTGATATTGGTGATACGCTGGAACTGATTGTTTCGATCACTACCGCGTTCGCTGGTACTTGGGTTGCTGGTGCTGGTGTTACGCTCGCGGGTCGTGCTACTGTTCTGGCTAATACCCAACAGACAGTCATTGTCACTAAAACAGGTGCTGCCACTGTTGGCTGGCGCGCTCTGTAATAGCTAATCAATTCCCACATATCTAGGAGATTTACACAATGAGTACCGGTATCTTTACTACCAATAACCTCACGACTGATCTGGCACGCAAATCGTTTGCTGCCATGATTACTCGGCTTATGCCGAATGGCTCTGCACCGCTGTTTGGTCTTACTTCGATGCTTGGAGAAGATACGGCAGTTGCAACCGAGCATGGCTTTTTCACGAAAACTATGCTCTTTCCACAGTTCCAAGTATCCGCCGCTGGACAACTCGCTGCTGATACCACCTTCACTGTGGTCTCTACTGCTCAGTTGCTTCCAGGTCAGATTCACCGTATTGACTCTACCGGCGAAAACATCATTATTAACTCCGTGATCTCTGCGACTCAGGTTGCAGTTACTCGTGGTGTTGGTAGTGTTGCCGCTGCCGCCATTGGTGCCAACATCTATGCTTACCAAGTTGGTAACGCGTATGAAGAAGCCTCGCTGCGCCCGAACTCTCTCATTATCAATCCGGTTCGTATCACTAACTACACCCAGATTTTCCGCAATACTTGGGCCGTTAGCGACACGATTCGTGCAACCCAGATGATTGCTGGCGACACTAATGTTGCTGAATCTCGTCAGGACTGCGCTGCTTTCCACGCTGCGGATATTGAGAAAGCTCTGTTCTTCGGGCAAAAGACTCAAGGCACTCGTAACGGTCAAGCCTTCCGTACTCTCGGCGGCCTGATTGAAATTACTGGTACGCTGGGTTACTATCCTAGCTACATGTCGTCGGTCAATATTACTACGGCGGGTGCAACCACCAATTTGACTCAATTGGAAGCCGCTCTCGATCCCACTCTGAATCAGACCACCGATCCTAAAGGTGCCAACGAGCGTACATTGTTTGTTGGTGGTGTGGCTAAGAAAGTCATTACCGCTATCGGCCGCTTGAATGGTACTTACACTCTGGTTGACGGTCAGACTTCTTTTGGTCTGCAATTCTCCACGTTTAAGACCAGCCGTGGTACCTTCCGTATGATTGAGCATCCGCTGTTCAATAGTAATGTCAGCTGGCAGAAAATGGCTGTTGCTGTTGACTTGGCTAGCTTCAATGTTGCCTACCTTGGTGATCGCAAGACTCAGAACAAAGAGTTCAATCAAGATGGTAACTGCGCGGACGATAACGGTATTGATGCTGTTGGTGGCACTCTGACCACGGAACTTACTGCTGTGATCAAAAATCCACCCGCGAATGCTGTCATTTATGGCTTGACCGCTGGCGCCGCCGGGTAATCTCCAGAACTATCCCTGGCCTGCATCTATAAAGTGTGGGTCAGGGAATCAACCATCTTTTTCTAGGAGATTCTAATGGCATCAATTCATGTACCAGCCAATGTAAGCTCAATGACATTCGCCACCTCTGGAGTCAAAACTCCTGATTCAGCTGGTGTCATCTCTGGGCTTACTGCAGCGGAAGCTACAGCATATAATGATCGTGGAGGCCCTGGGGCAGTTGCAGTTCTAGTTAGCTCTGCAGCTAATGGCGATCTCACCCTTGCACTTCCAGGAACTGGAATTGCTACTTCCATCACAATTAACGCAGTTGTATATAGTATTAATGGAGCAGATCATCCCTCGGGAGGTAAGCTTCTTAGTGCCGCAGTACCGGCCGCAGCAGCCTCAATCGTACTGAATCAAGGCTTTTATCTCGTAATCGGGTAATCCCCACCAACTCACAATCTAGGAGAAGTATCAATGAATACCCCCGCTAACCCTAAAGAATACTATGTGTTCTACTGCACCATTCCTAACAGTACTTTCATCTTCACTGACGGTACTCTAGCTCCATTCACTGGTGGCCGCTATGTTACAGATGACAAGGAAAAAGCGTACCAACTGAACAAAGAGATCGCTGCAGGGAACAATCACTTCTATGTGAACAAAGATAGGCTGAAGGTCACAGAAGAAGAACTTGATCCCATGGCTGAATACAAAGCTAAGGTTATTGCTGACTTCCTTGCGAAACAAACCAAACCCATTGACGCAGGTAACTATGCTCAAGGACCTCTGAATGTTTCGGATAGTGCATCTCTTGGCGCAGCCGCAGCTCAATCGGATTCAGCCCCCACTGGAGTTCGAGTTAGTATTCCTAAGAAATAATGTATTCCTAAGAAATAATGGAGTGAAGTGTGGCTACTTTTTCTGATCTAACTTCAGATGTGATGACGATCACAAATCGTCCAGACCTAATCGCTGAAACTAAGTTAGCTGTGAAAGCGGCCACACTTAAGATTCATCAAAGCGATTACTATTACAAAGATCTTTTTGAGACTGGACTTTCCTGGGACACTGCAGCATACACACAAGAAGTAGATCTTAGTCTACTTTTTTCTTATTTTAGAACTCTTAAATATGTTCGTCGTTATGATACCTCTGGTACAGGAGAAGCAAAAGAGTTTTATACCGTATTAACACCTGGAGAGGTTCTGGATTCTTATGGGCGAGATAAATATAATATAGCTTATATGGCAGGTAGGATTCTCAACATAAAGAGCTATGAAAAGTTCACCAACGCCTTAGTAGGCATGTATGTTAATCCTGATATAACTGATACTGGTTATAGTTCATGGATTGCAAACGATCATCCGTATTCAATTATATTTGAGGCTGCTCGTTTGTTATTTAAGCAGATTGGTTACGATGAACAATCAACACAATTTGAACGGCTGGTTGCAGAACAACTTGTAATTGTACGTGCAACTAATATTTCTGCTATAGGATATTGATATGGGTGCTTCCGTTTGGGGTCCTGGCTCCTCAACTCCAGTAGATGTTGCGTCCGTTGTTTATTATGAAGGGCTTGCTGCCACTCATGCATCAGATGCTGCCGCTTCTGCTTCTTCTGCGTCGGCATCCGAAACTGCTGCGGCTCTGTCTGCTGCCTCCGCTGCCGCCAATGAGGCTATCGTATCAGCGATATCTACAGGTATATTCCAACTAGCTTTACGTAACCGTGTTGTCAATGGTGCATTGGCGATCGACCAGAGAAATTCAGGGTCTTCTCAAACCTTTACTGCCGCCGCTGCTATTGCATATTGTATAGATCGCTGGTATGGATATTGTACTGGAGCAAACTGTACAGGACAAAGAGTTGCAGGCACCGCCCCAGATCAATATAAGTATAGATTTACAGGCGCCGCGAGCGTAACTGCTATAAATTTCGGGCAGAGAATTAAAGCAGCTGATGTTTATGATTTAGCATCGACGACAGTTACTTTGTCAGTTAAACTCGCTAACTCGCTGCTTACCACAGTTACCTGGAAAGCTTTCTATGCTAATGCTGCAGATGATTTTACTACTAAGACCTTAATTACATCTGGAACATTTACAGTTAATTCTTCTTTGACAAGATACTCAACTACAATAGCACTTCCTGCATCCGTAACGAATGGACTGTGTATAGAGTTTTCTGTCGGTGCACAAACTTCTGGAACTTGGGATATTGCAGAAGCACAACTTGAGGCTGGTGCCTATATTAGCACATTCGAGCGCAGGCCAAACTCACTAGAATTAGGTTTGTGTAAACATTATTATCAAAAAGTTATATTCTCTGGTCGTAGTTATGCTCCTGCTTCGTGGACTTATGGTTTCGTGATTACGTTCCCGGAAATGCGTGCTACTCCTACAGCCACAACTATTGCAGCAGGAACATCTTCCAATGTCAGTTCTCCTACTTGTACGCCAAACAGTGCTTACTCCGCGTACTTGCAGTGGATAAGTACAGCTGCAGGAGACTCTTGGATTTTTGATCGCATTTATAGTCTATCTGCTGAACTATAAACAAATTTTTAAGTGATCGTTTACTATGGCACAGCAAGTAGTTAGACTCAACCTTTCGGCCTCTGCGTTTCCATTTCTATCTGAATTTTCTGGCAGAGGAATTATTGTAAAACAATCAGATCAGAACTATTTGCCTACAGTTACTAGTAAAGAAGATTTAGATAAAGATGTTGGTATCCCTTCTGTTTTGTATTGCCATAATGTAATTGCTACAGGACAAGGTTACCAGGCTGTAGGATATGATAAAAGAGTTATAGCTCCTCCATATGGTGCAGGAGGTATTATAAATGAAATATTTCCTATTATAGACACAGCGAATTCACGTAAAGCGTATCTTGCTTTTACTGATCTAGGCAATGTACACGTCTGTGTTGATCCATATTATCTGTGGAGCTTAGTCACATACGACGTATCATTTGCCGGCAAGAGAGTTACTCATGCCCACGTAAATGGAGTAACATATATTTATGTGGATGGTGTGGGGGCATATAAGTATAACTTTGCTACGTATGCGTTAGATTCGGTAACACTTACAGCTCTAGTAGCGGCCAATATAAAAGGGATTGCGGCAGTACAAGGTTATTTAATCGCTTGGTCAAAAGATACTGTGGCTTGGTCATCTTTGGTTGATCCTACCGACTTCACACCATCACTTTCTACTGGAGCCGGAAGTGGATCAGTACAGGAAGCTAAAGGAGATATTGTTACGTGCGTATCTCATGGCGGGGGTATGGTTATCTATACTAATCAGAATGCTGTGACCGCTGTATATTCAGGTAATACCAGGTATCCATTTAACTTCAAAGAGCTTTCTGGTTCTGGAGGTGTATCATCTTTAGATATGATTGCCGCTGAAGCCAATAGTTCCGCTCACTATGTATACAGCTCTAGCGGCCTGCAGAGCGTATCTTTAATTTCTTGCAGTACTGTAATGCCAGAAGTTACAGATTTTCTCTCTGGAGCTTTATTTGAAGATTTTGACGAGAGTACAAACACTCTTACACAAACTGCTTTGACAACTCCTCTTCTTAAACGACTAGCTCATGTATCAGACAGGTATCTAATTATTTCTTATGGTATCTATGAATATACCCACGCACTTATATTTGACACTATTCTAAAGAGATGGAGTAAATTTAGGCTTACACATATAAAGGTATTTGAGTTTCAGTTAATGACCGATGAGCTAGTTGAAACTCCTAGAGCTTCTATGGCATTTTTAACTACTTCTGGGGATATATACATCGTAAATCTGGAACCCACAAATGCTGCAAGTAGCGGCGTAGTTATTATAGGTAAAATCCAACTTATTCGTCAGCGTGTATGTGTGTTGGATTCGGTGGAAGTGGAGAATGTTATTGATGAAGGTGATTTTTATTGTTCTGACTTATATGCTTTGGACGGTAAAAACTTTTCCGAGAAAGTCGGATACCTACAGACAGCTACAAGGTTATTCCGTAAAATACTGTTCAATGTGACAGCGATTAATCACACCCTTTTGTTTAAGGGGGCTATCAACTTAGTTTCTTTGGTTGTTTCTTTGCATGTTCATGGCCGTAGATAATACTTTAGGATTTGTACATATATGCCAACCAGCTTTTCATTCAATTTAGGTTTAGATCAACTTCCTGCTACTGTTGAGGGCGAAGCTACCTATGACATATATAAACTGTATAATGCAGTTAGAATTCTGGCAGGCAAAGTAGATGAATTAGCAGGTTCCAGCAGTTCCGAGTTCCAATACAAGACTGAGGCATACTACCTAAGTTCTGTGCCGGCAGGTACATTCCTGTATATGTACTCTGATGGATCAGTCAATAGATGTGATGCAGGGGTAGCTGGAAATATCATTGGATTCACTGATGCAGCAGTAACTATGGGTGATCTAGCAGACGTGAGACTCTTTGGGTACTTTACTGGATTCTCATTTATTACTCCTGAGATTGGTAAACCTGTAGGTATTGATGCTGGCGGGGCACTTGTAGTATCTCCCACTTCAGGTATGCAGATTGTAGGTGTGATTACTAACTCCACCACAATCTTCTTCTGTCCTAGTTATTCTTTGATTCCATAGGCCTCGCTATGATGCAACTGGTTTCAACCAATACCTGTCTTAGAACTAATACCAATAACCAAGAAAAGGAATGTAGTATGGATGAACGTCGCCAAATGACAGTAGTGTCTCTAAAACCAGAGACAGAGAAAGCGTTCTTTGATATTCTAGAAGAACAGTCTAAGCAACTTGCTAAGTTAGAGCAACTCTGTGAGGGTTTCAGTAAAGCTATTCCAGGCGATGATCCTATTGGCCATAGAAAATACCACGAGCTTGTGATTGCCAGAGAGGAGAAGAGGGCTGCATTCATGCAGGCAATCATTGAGAAATCAGTTCTTGCTCTCTTGTGGTCAGGAATTGTAGCAATTGGCACCGCATGTATTTTCTATGTCCAACACCTGCTTGGACTCAAAGTTAATTAAGTATACAATAATTTGGTAGAGAGGAACTGGTATGGCAGATTCATCCCTGGGAGCGGTTGCTGAACTCCTGAAACTATTCACTGGTAAGGGTAACACCACTACCACGAAAGATTATTCTGATGGATTCACTGAGACCACTCAGAAAGGTCTACCTCCTGAGGCAATGCAGGCTCTGATTAAGACTGCTATGGAAGGTAGTCAGGGTCTTGCATCAGTTGCTGGTGGGCAGAAATCTGCGGGTCTGTATAACTCTTCCACGAATCAATTGCTTGTGAATGATTTGCTGGCTCGAATCACTGGACAAGCCGCAACCCTTGGGGCGCCCACCACAGTTACTAGAAGCCCCACAAGTAGGACCCAGACTCAGAGCGTACAATCTCCTGCACTCAAGAACTCTATGCCAGCTCTTGCAGGTATGTCTCTTGCCAAAGGAGGTATTGACCAACTTCTTGGTTATGGAAGTAAGGCGCACAGTTTGTATAGCAGAGGTAAGGATTTATTCGATTGGTTCGCTGCCTCTGAGTCATCTATTCCAGGTGGTGCTATCTCCGCAGCCAATGCGACAGCAGATCCTATTGGCTCTTTGTATACACTTACCAGTGGCTTCAGTGATGCGGCTCCGTCAGCAGGTGCGGCACTTTCATCCATATCTAGTCCAGCAGGTATCTCAGGTCTTGATTTTGCGGAATCTATTTCATCTCTTTTTTCCTACCCGTCAGTAGAAGCGGTTAATGCTGGCGGGGAACTCGCTTTTATGAGTGCAGATACCGGCGCTAATAGTTTGTCTGCGTTGGCTCGATTTGATGATCTGAATGAACGTGGTATAACAGCGACAGGAGATGCCGTTAGGTCTTTCAGAGCTTCGTTAGAGGATCCAAGACTACCTTCATTCTCCGAGTACCTATCTTCTCCTGACGCTATATACCTACGGGACTCAGGCGCTACTGTAGATCAGTTGTTAAGTAATTACGGACCGCCATTAACTGCCGCAGAACAGGGTATATCGGCAGGAGTATCTTCTTTGTTTGCTCCAACTTCCTCAGAATCTTTCATTGATGCCTATGGGCTTGGCGGTGGAATGACTGAAGCTTATGGTGCAGGTTCAACTCTTTACTCTCCCACTGCTACTGAAGCTTGGATTGATGCAGGAGGCCTGGCAAGCGATGTTGGATCAAGTATGTTTCTAACTGGTCCAGCCGCTGAGGCAGGTTCTTCTTTATTCGCAGCCACTGCTACTGAAGCAGCAATTGACGCTGGCGCTCTTGGAGGAGCTGCTGCTGCAGAAACTGCTGGAGCTTCTGGAGTATTTAGTGCTCTTGGACCTGCAGGACTTGTTATGAACGCAGGTACAATTCTTCCTGCTATTGGTAAAGTCATAACTGGTTGGGTTATTTGCACCGAACTGAATTCTACTGGAGAACTCTCAGATACACTCTACCAAGCTACCAGTCCGCACTTCTCCAGAATGCACCCTGACACAATAAGAGGCTACCAGTGGTGGGCAATCCCCTATGTTAAACTCATGAGGAAGCATTCTCTGTTTAGAGCCGTGGTTAGGCCTTGGGCTATTGGCCGTGCTCGCTATCTCTCAGGAGAATCTAGTATTCTAGGCTGGGTTACTGTAGCCATTGGTGAACCTATCTGTTTCCTTCTCGGTAAGACTGTTGCAAGAAAATCTCAAGATTACGAGGTTCTGTATGGCCGATAATACTGGTACTGGAATTGACCTTTCCTCAATTAAGGTTCTTGGAGATGCGGCCGCATCCTCCGCTAATCAAGCTGCCGCACACCTCTCTAATCTAGCGAGTCAAAACACTTCCACTACTGACCAGCTCATCGCTGCAATTATGGGAGGCATGGTTGGTGGAGATACTGATGTATCTCTCAGAGCTAAGCTTCTGGCAGAACAAGAGGCCCAACAGAACGCTCGCAAAGTATATGATGCAGTTGGTCAGGGAGAAGGTTATGCTTCTCTCCTATCCAAACAAATCACTAACTATGAAGGCACACTTCAAGATTCCCAGGAACTCGCGGGGACCATTGCGAAACGGGAAGCTGTAGGTTTCTTTGACAACCCTCTTGAGTATATCTGGAACCAAGTGATGCTCCCTGATGAGAGGAACGCTCTCAATGCGAAACTGGCCGAAGCTAACCTCGCTAAAAAGAGAATCACTGATACCAACGAGATGCTCTCTCAAGAAAGAAGAATTGAGAATGAATTCAAAACCACAGTCTCAGCCGCAACCATTGACTCCCAAACGGATGCACTCCTTCAGGAGCTTACGGCCAAAGGATACCAAGCTAAGCTGGATGCGAATAGTAAGAATGCTGCGCTCACTATTCAGGCGACCAACCTCCAAGGACAGCAACTGGAAATCGCCCAGCGATTCGCAACTATTCAAAGTTCTGTAGAACACCTGGCAATGGCGCATGAAGCCGCCGCTCAGACCAGAGTCAAGTTTGAGGAGTGGGTTAAAGAGAATAAGGACAAAGCAGAGTTTAATGAACAGATCACTCAGTGGTATAATGCGGGGCAGGCAGCGGTAGGTAAAGAGCCCCTCACCACTGACAGAGTTGCAACTATGTTCAAGCTGTATCCAGAACAGTCTCGTGCAATGATTGATGCTGGAGTTGCTTCCATCTCGGCTGGTAAAGCAGTTCTCGGGGCCAGTCCTTGGTTTGCACAGAACACAATGATGGCCGCCAAGACCGCTATCCCAGATAGTGACTCTTATGTACGAGACGCGTTTGCAGCGGGTAATTCTGCAATTCAGAATGCAGTCAAAGCTGGCGCCCTCAAAGAGGGAGATAAGAATCAAGTTCCCACCACGTTTAATAAGGGAGCAGTTTCCTATATGACAGAGATGCAGAAATCTGTGGACTATAATAATAAGAATAATCCATACATTCTGCCTAGTCCTGCGGCTCTCACTACTGGAGATAGTCCATCAAAAGAGATTCTGAGTAGCGCACTGTGGCAGAAATCTCTGGCAGCTAGAGTTGAAGCGGGTGTACTTCCTGATTCCAATCCGAAAACTATTATTGACTTCGCCTTGGAAGACTATAAGGCAGGTAAGATCACACTACCTGAGATTGCCGCAGGGATCAAATCATACTACGGTTCCGGGATGGTAATCAATAATGAGTTCCGGAAATTCGAGAAGTATGGATTGCCGCCGCAAGGCCAGTATGTTGCATCCATCAAACTGCCTTCTGGTTTTGGTGGAGGTATTGCCGGAATGAATCCGTTCTCTGGATTCACTAAGGTAGATGTGAACCTCACTGATCCAGTGGCAATCAATAAACTGATTGTGAGTATGGCTAAGATGAATGCAGGCCCGGTTGATTCGAGTGCTCTGTTTGGTATTGGAGCTGATGCACTCAGACCGCTTAGCACGCCAGAATATAGGATGAAACCATAATGGACTACATTGATGTTGGAACCGCCTCTGAACCTTCAGCTCCTTCTGGTGTGCCTCTCAGTGATTCAGATATTCCATCCTATCTGGTTGCAGCAGATACTCACAATATAGCCAATGGGAACAGTGAATCCTGGGGAGATATTATTACTCTCGGGACTGGCGCGGTCATTGGCTCAGCGGCCACTCAGCTTTATAATATCCTACCAACAATTGGTAATTGGTTTGGTGGAGAATTCGAACAAGCTAAGACTAAAGAAGTTCTCCAGTCATTCGACTCTGATCTAGGTAAATACTATGAGAGGCACTCTGAAGGTGTAGATGCTCTCGGCTTCGCTCTCAGCTCTATTGTTCCTGGTATGGTTGGAACTAAAGTGCTTCGTGCTGGTCAAGTTATGTTGCGAGGCGCCGCGGAGTCTGGTACTCTCGGTACAAATCTGAGCGCTGCTACTGGGATCCTCGCGCCTAGCCAACCTGCACTTCTCTCTGAAGCAATTAAGACTGCGCTACTTCCTAATGCTGGATTCCCTGTTTGGAACTCACAAACTATCAAGGCTGTTGCAGCTGGTTTTGGTCAGGCAGCTTTGGAAGGTGCAGCTTGGGAAACCGCAGTTGCTGCAACAATGTATAATTCTCCGGTTCTAGAGAAGCAGCATTTTGGAGATTTGGTTTCTAATATCCTATGGGGAGCCGGAGCCTTTGGTATTCTCGGCGGCACTATTGGAACTGCTTCCACATACTTCAAGATCAAGAATGCAGGTAAGGCACTTGATGCGGAAGCGATGCCGTGGAACATAGTTAAGGTCCCCGCGAAATCTGACTCTCCTACAGACAAAATCCTCTCCTACCTAGATCAGTACCACGCAACCCCAGTAGTAGATGCCACGAAATATACTGGAGAAGATGCGTGGAAACTCGCTAAGTTCGAGTCGATGCGCGCGGAGAAACTTCGCCACCTTGATTTGCAGGTTAGAACTAATCTCGGGGAACTCACTCACGGAGATGAGACTCTCGCAGAGCATCTGTATACCAGTATCAAATCAATGCCTCTGGATCAAATTGAATCGAAACTGTATGGTTCTGTGGAATCGGCGCGTCTAGGTTCCCAACTCAAAACCGAGAAAGAGCTAGCTCGCATCGGTAAGGAGATGGGTACCAAAACTTTCGGAGCGCTCTCGCCTGCGGACCAAGCCAAGTATCTCAACAGTGAAGTTGTCTACATGAAGCTTTTGGGAGAAGATGCCGGCACAGTTACCTCAGACATTCCAGTTGTGTGGAATCTCGGAGACACTCTCAAAGACGGTCAGAAGATTCTGGTATCTCAGAAAGGTGTGCAAGCCGGTTCCCGCGGATATAAGTTTAATACTAACATTGACACACCCTGGAATATCTTTGCGGCGGATCACCTCACTGTGGAAGCTAGGCAGATTTGGGCGGAGAAGCTCGCTAAGTTCGGACCAGATACTAAGATTTTCGAGAATGATATCCCACTTCTGGATAAAGCTTTCAAGGATGGGATTCTACCTAAAGTTAAGGTCGAGGGATCTCCAGATCTCCTATCATTCGCTACTAAAGATGAGTACCTTAACTGGCTCGCATCCAAGAAACTAACTCTTGCAAGACGCCTGGAAACTGCTACCGCCAATCAAGCTATTTCCTCTGATCCAGTTACTGCCGCGAATAAACTTAAGCAGTGGCTTGGTATCCACTTCAATGTTGTGGATGATCCAACAGTTCATGGATTCATGCGGAGAGAAGTTGGTACTGATGGAGCACTGAAATCAATCGCTCTAGGTAAACAGTCTCTTATTAATACTCCACTCTGGAGAATTGCACAAGCAGCTAAACACGAGGAAGGTCATGTTACTTTCGATGTGATGCTTGATGCAGGATTGATTCCTACTGAGAAACTAAACTCTCTGAAATCAGAACTTATTAAAGTATCCAAACTTGCTAGACCTGAACACTGGAATAATCCTGCACAGAAAAATTACGTTAATAATCTGCACGAACTCATGGCAGATACTTTCTCGTACCTCTCATTCAGGGCTGGAGAGGCTGAGAGACTCGCTCCTACATTCATGGAAATCTACGGTCATGCACTGAAACCAATTCCACAAGAGTTGGCTGACCTGATGATCCAGAAATCTAGGAAACTCACTTCCACTGAAATCGCAAAGATGGTTAATGCCTCTGAGAGTTTCGTTACTCTCACAGGATACAAGGGTACAGTCGAACAGAATATCCTAGCTCGGGAAACCGCTAAATCAATATACGAGAAGCGATTTGCAGATGCTGGTAGGCAGGCTCCCGGCCCATTCGAGACTCAACCTACTTGGGTTAAGACAGTCAAGGACACTACTGGAGTCAAGGATGTAAATGGGAATACTCTGACTGGAATGGCTGCAATCAAGCAGCAACAAGTCATGTATGAGAATGCGGCAGATGCAGCAGTGGCCCCGATTCTGGGTGAGTACAACGAAAGAATATTCAGACTCTCCGATACACTTGTAACTAAGGCAACCCGCGGGGGTCCTGGTGGCGGAATGCTCTCAGCACAGAATGAGAATCCAGGTACTCTTGGTTCGATGGTTCAGTATCTCGGGAACCAGACTCTCAGGAAGATTAATGATCTCCAAGGGGTTACAAGGGATTCATTCAATCCAGTTCTCCACAAGCTTGGAAACAATGAAGCCGCTGCAATTGAGTGGTCTGTAGTCAATGCAAAGGCAAGGCAGTATGCAATTCCTTGGGCAGTGAATGATGCAGGTACGGCTCTGGAACCAGTCGCAACTATCAAGTATCAGAGAACCATCACTGCCGGAGGGAAAGCTAAACCTCCTGAACTTCCTGCTGGAGTACCTGCATCCATCCCATTCAATCATCCTGAGACAGCAGAACTTGCTAGGCTCCATGTATCCTCTAATGGAGACAGGGTTACTAAGCTTGGAGCAATTAGAAGTAATCAAGGAGTCAAGTGGAATCGAGACCCCGAGAGATTCTACCCAATTCCACCTAACACAAAAGATTATCCATACATTGCCTCAGTGGTAGATGATAGTATCTCAGGGTATGGACACTCCAAGATGCTGTATGCTGCAACCGCGGAAGATCTGGAAAAACAGATCACAGCAGTACGTAGTGCTGATCCCACCTTGAAGATTCTGACTAAATCAGATGCGGAGAATTGGTATAAATCTGTTGGACAATACGAGTTTGAGCGCTCACTTACTGATCTGGGTTTCGATTCAGCTCTCCAGATGAAAGGTGTATCCTCGAATTATCTGGTAGCAACTAATCCAGAGAAGATTATTGCGGATACTCTTAACTGGCATCTGTCGAGAGATACCGCGCTAATACGGGAAGCTGTGGCCCACAAGAATGAATCCCAGATTGCAACCCTAAGGCAGCTTGGTGAATCATATGCGAATGTGAAAGACTCTCACTTCACTAAATTGGATCCAATCTCGTATCTGGAGATGCAAGGTAAGAATCCATACGCAGACTATGTGCGCTCGATGCTTGGCCTCTCCACTTCAAAAGAGTTCCCGTTCTGGACTCCAATGAATGATCTGCTCGAACGGAAAGTATCTGGTCTGTTCCGGCAAGTGTATGAGATGTTTGATAACGCGGTTAGCAGTAATGATCTGATCCGGATCAATAAGCATCTGGCGGATGCAGGATACGAAGGTGCGGCATACACTGCTATGCAACATGCCTATGCTAACCATACTGCCCCTGTAGGAGCGTTAAGTGCATTTATCGCAAAGGCGAATAGTATTCTTTCTAGCTGTATGCTTGGTCTTGATCCTATTAACGCGGTTAACAATGTGGTTGGTAGTACAGTTCTTCGTAGTACTGAGCTGAAAGCATTGATTAGAAATATCAGCGAGGCGCGGCCTGACCTAGTTGGTGATCTCGCGGCACTGTCTTCTCTCAAAGTTCCAGGCACTCGGTCCAGTGTATTCTCTCCAGCTAAAATGATTGCAACTGCTATGGGTGACTTCCACTCAGATGCGGGCAGGGCACTCAGAGCTGAATTCAAAGCGAGAGGGATTATCACCTCTAGAGTTGAGCAGACCAAATGGGTTCTGGATAACCTGTCTCTTACAGGTAAAGAATCCGCAGGCGAGCTTGATTCAATTGTGGGGAGAGTATTCAAGGCTACTAGAGAAGCTGCTGCGGTAGGTGAGAAACTTACAGGTAATCTACTAGCTGAAGAGTTTAATAGATTTGTATCAGGACATGTGGTCAAACAAATCACAGATAAAGCAGTAGCCGCTGGGGTTCTTGGTGAGCGCGAGGCTTGGGCATACATTAATACCTTCGTGAATCGAGTGGAAGGTAACTATATTGCAGCCCAGAGACCCGGTATTTTCCAAGGTCCGATCGGTCAAGCCATTGGCCTGTTCCAAACCTACCAGTTTAACTTGATGCAGCAATTGTTCCGCCATATTGGAGAAGGTACTGGTAAGGATGTAGCCATGATGATGGGTTTGCAATCCTCTATTTATGGCCTCAAGGGACTTCCTGCATTCGATGCAATCAATACACATCTGGTAGGGAATGCCTCAGGAAACACTAATCATCGAGACTTGTATGATGCAGCTTTTGGTGTAGCAGGGAAAGAGGCTGGCGACTGGCTGATGTACGGTATGGCATCGAATGCGCTGGGACTTATCTCTCCTGACCTCAAGATGAACCTGTATACTCGTGGAGATATTAATCCTAGGAATGTCACATTGCTTCCAGTGAATCCAGCTAATGTTCCATTTGTGCAAGCATCCACTAAGTTCTTCAGTAATCTATATGAGACCGCCGCGAAAATTGGTGGTGGAGGTTCAGTGTGGAATAGTTGGCTACAAGGTATTGAGCACTCAGGAGTTAATCGGCCTCTCGCGGGTCTAGCTCAGGCTCTCGAAGCAGCAGGTAATCCACAAGGTAGATCGTATTCTACATCTAATGCAGGTAACATTGTGGCATCCAATGACTTCCTGAGTCTCGCTAATCTTATCAGGGTTGCAGGCGCCAAACCTCTTGATGAAGCCATACTCATAGATCGTGCATTTAATGTGGAAGCATACGCATCCAAGAATGCAGCCAACATTAAAAGGCTTGGAGAAACCATTAAGACTACAGTCATCGCTAACCAATTCCCAGATCAGGATCAAATCGATAAATTCTCTGAGGCATATGCCAGAATAGGAGGTAGGCAGGAACACTTCGCTCAATTCATGATGCAGCAATACAAGAACGCAAATACTTCCCAAGCTAATATTCTTGCAGATAAACTAAAGAGTCCTATGTCTCAAGGTATGCAGAGTGTCATGGGAGGTATGTATGCTAGAGACTTTAGAAATTCACCCTGATTACATTTTAGGAGATAGTTATGCGTATCAAATTTGTGGATGTATTTTCGTTTGTATTCTCTCTGTTGGTTCTAGCAACCTCTGTTCTGTATAGTGGAGTCGCAGCAGCTCAGACTGGCCAACTCGTATGGTCTAATACAGCCAAGAGAACGGCAGCGAATGAGACAGTTGTACTTAAATCAGGCCCCGGTACTCTGCACTATGTTACAGTCGGTGTGGTAGGTACTACTTCCTCGGTCATCTTTTACGATAATACCGCGGCGTCTGGTACAGTTCTCGCGAACCTCGCCACTACTGGACTGACCACGTTTACTCTCGCAGTTGCATTCAATACTGGTCTGACCTATGTTACTTCTGGTGGAGCAGCAGCGGATATAACAATCAGCTATAAGTAATGGGAAGGAGGTGATTAGTTTGGGATGCAAGAAGCGCGGCGGAGGCAGTAAGAAGTAATAGATTCACAGATAGCTATAAAGCAAAAACCCCAGAACCTAACTAAAGGAACTGGGGTTTTATTTCGCCTATGTTTCAATGATCTCAATGGGGTGTGGCATCCTCCGTATCAAACTTCCTCAATATGATTTCCGTGCGAGACTCATACAATTTGTCTCTCAGAATCTCACACAACTTAGAGAGTTCCTCGGGGGTATAGTATCCATCCAGAATCACACCACACCAAGCAGCAATCTCCGCAAGCCTCATCTCGAACTCTGAAGCCGGATGGTTGTTAATGAGTTCGCAGAGTTTCGGATGATGTACAAGTTCTTTCTGAAGCTCAATCCTGCGAGGATCAAACATTACCAGGTATGGCATCTGTAGCAATCTCCAGTAAGTTAAGTATGGTTGTAGCAACTCTCGCTTGGTAATCTGCATCTACCAGTGCATCATGAAGCCCGCGAGGTTTGGTTGGCACCATGTTTGGTGGGATAGTAAATAGGCTCTCAAGAGTTCTGAAACATCTGACACTCCTATGTCCCCAAGGAACTGGAATACCGAATTTCCTCATAGCATACTCTAGGATTGGCACATCGAATCCAGCTCCTTTACACCACGGAATAATGGTTGAGTTTGTGCGGATGAGATACAGATAGAATTCTCCGAGCGCCTCTCTGATAGTAGTTACTCCTGAGAACACGGTGTCTCTAACTTCCCGCGGCTGCTTATCCCACCACACCATTGTCTCTTGATCTGCTACCAGACCTTCATTGAGACAAGAGTCTGCTGAAATCTTGATCTCAAACGGAGCAAAATACTCTCCATTAGTTCTGAATGGAACCGCAGCAATCTGCACAATACCACATCCCGGAGACTTACCTACTGTCTCGATGTCAATCATGATGTTCAGGCGGTTAGCTATCAATTTTCCTACTCCTGTAAGTTTCTTACCCATACCATTAAACACCTGCAGCCATTTTACTTGGGTCAAGCACAACGAAAATTCCGTAATCTACCACTTCTTTTAACCCAAGCCTGGATGGGTGCGGATCAAACAATTGTTCTCCATCAAGTCCAACCACAGCATGTAAACAATCGGCTCTATTGGTAGTTCCTCCTATCTCATGATACATTCCAGTTATACAATCACACTGTATAACCCTTTCTAATCCAACTACTTGTATATAAGCCAAATTATATTTTCGTAGAAAATGATTTACTTGACACTTCCAAGATACTCCATGACTAAATACTGGAATATCTTCTATGGGTATGTGGAGTAAAGAAGCCAGTACTGCCGAGAAGCAGTTCCCGTGTATATTGTTGTCCGGATCGTGCTGAATGGTTTGTGTAATTGGTATCATAACATTAAGTCCCTAGATATTCCCTAATATAGTTCTTTCCGTACTGTGTGAGAAAGTATTTGGTTATTTGCCCCCTGATTGAATCCTCCGTTTTTTCAAGTATACCGGCCTTGACTGCTCTGTTTGTTAGGTCTCTTGTATGGGTGTCACTGTATCCTGTTAACTCCACAAGCCTAGGATTAGTGATCCACTTACCTTCTTTGTGAAGGTCCCACATCGCTTCCATAGTGTAGGTAGGGATGACTGGCTTTGGCTTCTCTGAAGTGTAGGATATGTCAGAGCGGAGAATGTTATGGATGAGAACTGCGAATACACCTCTGGCTACTACTTTCTGTGGGAGTGTGCTCATTTGTAGTTAGTCCTCACCCTCTATGAATTCAGAGAATTGTTGCAGCCAGTCGTTATAGGACAAAGTTCCTGTTTTGTTTCTGGAGCGCACAATATACTTGAATACGTCAAGTTGGAATTCAAGAGATTCCGCAAATGAATCTACAGTGATCTCGGGACCGATTGAATCAGGATCAATAATGCTCATCAGTATCTCCTTCAGATTTCTTAGTCATGACGCTTTTGAATAAATCTTCTTTAGTGGAGTTTTGAAACAAAATATCAAGAGCCTTTCCAACTACTGTAGGGGAACTAAGAGCTCTAGCTGCACCCTTAGGTTCAGTAACTCCTTCTTCAGGTAAGGCACCTTGTACGCTTGTGTTATTGTTATATGACCCTCGTGCGGCATAGCTCGCTTCTTGGGGTACAGGATCACACCTAAAGAATACCATCTGACCAATCTTAATCCCGAACTCCAGTTTCAGGAAATGGTATGTGGTAAGATTCCGCAACTCAAGAGTTAGAGTAGAACCGTGCCACCCCGGATCACAATTATGAACAAATATGCCACAACCTAAAGCGAAGTTATGATAACCTTCCACTGTCATGTCATATACAGGCACAGGATCGGTATAATGTACTTCAGAGATAGCTTTGATTGAGTGGTTCCATTGCTTCTCGTTCAGTTTTTTAGCTAACTCTCTGTTCTTTATCTCTTGTCTTTCTCTAAATCCTTCATCTTGCCATAACTTTTTGTTGGTGGCAGCCATTGTCTTGGAGGCTATCTTTCGTTGATTCTCTGACTGGTTCCTGATTGTGTTATGTTGTGCTATGTGAATCCATCTATCCATACAAACCAAATTGGTTGGATCGTTGTTGATCGGGTTATGATCTACATGATGTACAACACTATGCTTACTAGGCACACCATTAAGGGTTTCATACACCATACGGTGAGTATGTATCCATACCTTTTTAGTTGTAAAACTAGGATCAAGAAACCATTCTTTTCCTTGGTTAATCTTCCTGTACAAAGGCATGAGCGATTGTCCTACAAGCAAATCTTTTGCTTCCTTGTATGAGCCGTCTCGCAACATAATCCTATGCTCTGGAGTGCATCTGAAAGATTCGCCTGAATCAAGTATAATTTCCATAACCTCAGAAACATACTTGGATATAAACACAGAAGATACAAACCCGGGAACAACTTTACTATTTTCGTCAATGGAATAAGTCCAAAAACTCTTTCCCACCAAAGATTCAATAGGCTGTGTAGTTCCGTTGAGCAAAGGAATAGTAGTATCCCCACACAAACACCAACCTGCATTCAGGTGATCTAATCCAACCCTTGCGAGAGAGCTCTTAAGCTTATACTCTGCTGCGATATTATCTGGTAAATTGAATACCTCACAGGAGTGGGCCAGAATGAACTCTCCAGGTTTGAGAACATATGGTCCTTGGGAAATCAGATTCCACTCAATCACTTTAAGTGAGTCTCGATTTCTGAGAGATACCACATCTGGATGGCCTTTGTATTTGTATCCATCTGTGCGATCTTCAATCAGGAGTTTGGCTCCGAGAGTAATATCAATTGAGGCTGCATTGATGTGGTCCTCAGCTACTCCTTCGATTACTCCTTGATCCACAAGGTCTACAAGACCATAATAAGAAATCAGTCCGTTCTTTTCTTTCTTACCGAATTTATTTCTAGCGCTCACAGTACCATCTCCTTACCTGTATTAACTTCCACTAATCTGAGCTTCTCTGGCCCTGCTAACTTCCCTAGTTCTTCAGGGAGAAGCAGTCCAAAGTTTAGAATGTCATCTGATACTTCTATCTGTCTTTTCTTGTAGGGTAGAAAGCCTCCTTTCACTGATTGAATCTTCTCTGCGAGAACCAGATTCCGCAGTATATCTGCTAGGTCTGAAATTTTTTCAAGGTCTTGTACCACCGCTTTCCAAATATCAGCCATCGAGAGCACCTTGTGGGTACTGTCCAGAAGCTGCATTATCTTATGGACTGTGTCGCTGTGTCTAGCTTTTCCGAATTCTCCCAAAGCCTTAGGCATGAAATGTTCTGTGTGAGTAAGTATTGTGTTTGCATAGATTACATCCTGTTCTGTGATTTCGGTTGAGAGGCGAGACGCGGCCACCACCAGACAAAGTTTCAACAAGTGATCGAATCTTCTACCACTATAGGATTCAAACCGTACATCTTCCAAAGGGATATGAGTTTTGTAGATTTTATCCAGGAGTAAGTCAGCACCAGATGTAACTACAGACTCTCCAACACACTTAGTTTTTATTTCCCCCAGATACTCAATAAGTTCCTGGGTCTCGGCGGGGTCTGGCACTTCAGGTCTAGTAATTTTCTTCCCTGATGGATCAGAATAAACTAGTAGCATCCGAGAAAAGAATCCCTGTCCCACAGTAGCAGATGGAAATGCAATAGATAGGTTGGTTGGTGTATTACCTCCTAGAATAGATACGGTTGGGTTATTGATTGCCACAGATTTCCCTGTTTTGATTCTCGACTTATAGATTCCCTCATAGTCCCACAGAGAACCAAGAGTGGAAATGAATTCCAGGTTCCCAATACCTATGAAGTCATTGAATTCATCCGCAGCAATCAGAATCTCTCTGTCATATGCCTCGAAATCTGCGCCAAATATGTTTGCATAGGCTGGGTCAATTACTTCTCCACTTCCATCCTCCCCCGCTAGGTCCAAGAGAAACTTCTCCTTGGTTGTCTTGTCCGCTGCGAATGTGTCATAGCCAGTAGAGACTAATAACTTCTTCATTAGCTTTATGGCTGTTGACTTCCTTGATCCAGATACACCTACAAGCATACAGTACATATTGGGATGAATCTTAAAGTGCCCTTGGCGCATATAGAATCTTCTACCAAGGTATGCACCAATTCCCACTAGTGCCGCCCACCTATGGAATAGTTTGGGAGGTTCTGTCTTGTCTGTGTAACTGAAGTATCTCGTGATGAAATCATATCCCATCCTATTCCGTCAAGCTCCAGTTAGATACTCCATTACCGTCTTTACCTGCTTTGAGTGCGGCAGGTACTGTGAATGTTCTGGTCTTTCCATCGTAACCCTTAATGGTTACTGGAATTTCTATCCGCTTCTTAACTTCTTCTGCTAGGTATGTGTGGTCTTTATGGGTCTGGAATAGGAGGCTATCGTGAATCTGTGCTAGCAATCGGAAATTGTTTCTGTGGATTGGATGAATAGCGATATCATAGAATACGGACAGGAATGCTTTATTCAGTGTCATAGCGTTCAGGGATTGCGGCGGGTGTGCCACATAAGCATTTAATGCCCGTTTGTTCTTTGTTGGGTCTGAGAAACAGTAGCGGGTCCAGCCTGCCGTGTGATAGGGAGAGTGATGGATTGCACGAGAGGTGAGCATCTTAGTTGTAATGATTTCAGCCACTACTTCTGGATAGTATGTATTCTTGAGACCTGGATACACTTTATGGAAACAACCTAGCAGGTACTCTGCAATTCTCTGTGGTGTATATGTGGTAGGAAGTTTCAGGGCGTGAGCTGCTGCATAGATTGCGGGGAGTCCCATAGTATCAACTAGCACTGAAGCTCCCATGTTGTAATTGGCCCCGTGATTCACTCGCTTAGCAGTATCTCTCAGAGTCTTATTCCGGGTTTTGTGGTGCTCGTCATCATAAATGTCTTCGTATGGGACTCCAAAGAATGCAGAAGCATTGACAGAGTGGAAGTCTCTATCCCCTGAAACCGCAGCTATAATACCCTCATCGCCGGCAATATATCCTGTGTCCCTAGACTCTGCTTGCTCCAGATCACACTCAAAGAGTACAAAGTCTGGATCGGCACACAATGTTCTCTTTACCTCGGGGCCCCGTGGAATATTCTGTATTTGCAGTCCGCACCAAAAGTGATGCTCTTTACTTGCAAGTCTGCCTGTGTCGGTAGAGTGAGGGTTCAATGCGTATAGGATTCGACCATTGAATTCTTTCCCAGGTGTGAGATAGGTAGAGTTAAGTTTCCGCAGACCTCTGATTTCCAGAACTAAGTCTAGTATTCTCTGGTTAAGCGGATGCCTGAATGAGGCTGAAGCCAGATGCTTCTCGTCACAGCTTTCTGCTGCAATATCTTTACACCCCAAGATTCCCAGAAGTTGTTTCATCTGAATGGGTGAATTGACATTGAAGGTTGAGCCGACTGGAATCCCAAGTACTGTATTGAGAGAAGCGGAGAGTTTAGAGATTTGATTACTTATATCTTGGTATGATTCAGAGAGAACTTCGGTGTCCCTCTTGATTCCTGTCATCTCTGCAAGCAGACATGGATATACCAGAGGGAATTCCTGGAGATAGTTCGTGACTGCGTACTGCGGTGCTTGAAGCAGCCATTCACACATTACAATTGCGGTAGCATATGTGTCTCTACAGTTATATTGGAGTCTGGTTTCATGATCCCCCGCTGCCATATTCTTCCAGTATCTTCCTTCACGGTGAAAGAATGCGGATAATGTAGCGAGATCCTTTGGTAGCTCTGAATACCAGCAGTGCATTGCATTTGCGGTATCAAACAAGTAATTGTGTGGTGCTGCATTGTATCTCAATAAATACGAGCAGTCATACTTTCCGTTCTGGAATATCTTGGGAGGTCTGAGTGCATTGAATTTCCTTATCCAAGTAAGATTGTATTGGGAATCAGGCTCCACTACAAATGAAACTAACTCGGGTGTGGGTGCCCCTGAATCTGTGAATATTCCAGTGTATGCGATACTGGAAATGACTGCGCCTTCCTTGTATGTTTCAATGTCGATTGCAATAGCTGCTGCACTCTGAAATAGGTGATACAAGGAATCAAAGTTCTGCGCGGTACCTACTGTCCAAGAGAATTCCTGATATGTATTCCACTTCCAAGGTTCACAGAGTTTGGAGCAATAGCGAGAGGTGACAAATGGACCATAAGGTACTGTCACAAGTTGAGCCAGAGGATCAAGGAATACTACTTCTAGGTTATCTCTCTTGAAGTAGGAGCCTGCATAGGAATCTAGGGAAGGTTTGGGGTCGCCAGATAGAATCGATAGAAGCTTGGTGGAAGTAGACAGAATACCTGTGAATCCATTCTTCTTACAATAGAATGAGAGTTCTGTCCAGAGAGTCACTGGAGCTAATCTGACTGTGACTTGGGCAGTTCCAACCAGAGGTTTGAGTCGCTGGAGATAGTATTTATCTTCTTCTGCTCCAACAAATAGAATACGGGGAGTAGTGTTCATAGTGTACTGTGTCTTAGTATATCATACCAGCTACTTTGAGCTGAAGTTCATAATCACTCTGTACCCCAGCGGCTTTACATGCGGCGTATAATTTGTTAGCGGCACATACTGTGTCCTTAAGCTTATAGACACAAGTTTCTTCCACAGCTATAGCCACAATCTGACCAGCTACAGATACCCGCTGATTTACAAACAGACCTACCTCTAGCCCTTTACCTTCATCATATACCATAGTCACTTTACCTTTTTGTACCAGCTCCTCTACAATATATCTACTTACAGTTTGAAGGCCAATGGCTTTTCCGTCTACAGATATCAATATCTTAGGCATATCATTTCTCCTTCTAGTAAAATCTAATCTATAATCCATTCACCAGAAAGCCCCACAAACCATCATGATCTGTGAGGCTTTGCAGAAACTAGACTACATTGAAATTACTACACTACCTGGAGAGAGACAATATCCATATAGCTCTGAGTCTTTTCCTTGTTCTTCCTGATCGAGGTGACTACCAGACACTCCATTCCCTTCGAGTGCTCAATGACTTCTTTGACTGAGGTTGTCATCAGGGATTCAGCGAGAGGCTTGACAATCTTCTTGAATTTACCTGCACCGAATTCATTATCCAACATAAAAAGAACCGAGGACTCTGAACCAGGAGCGACAGGTTCAGAAGTTGGATCGGCCAATTCTTCTGTGGAGATCAGAGTCATTCCCAGTTCCACACAAGGATGGTTATTCACAACTTTCTTTTCCAGCTTGATCGAGACAGTGTGCGCGCCCGGAGGAAAGTTAGTGAATTCCGGCAAGTCTGCAATATCATCCAGAGAAATATCCAGAAGGTTGTCGAGGTCGCGATCAGTGATTTGTTTGGTATTCGTATTCATGGTATATGTATTCCTAGATTAGATTGTGGTTTGTGAGAGTCTTACTGCTGCGAGTACCTTATTGATTTGGTACCCAAGATCAAAGACCGTTCCATTGTTTTCTACTTCATAGTAATTTTCTCCTTTCCTGTATAAGTTTGATGTTGTCTGGTATCCTCTCTCAGACTCGTGGTTAGGAATGCCTACTTTACCATCGGCCCCCTTGCGTGTCAAGTGGATTAGTGTTCCACCGCACTTAAGTATCCAATCAGCTTCTTCCTGAAAGCGTACATCATCGTATACTACTCTAGAGTTCTGGTAAAAGTTATAGGTTTTATAGTATGATACTTCGTTCCAGACAAAGAAGTGTGGACCAAAAAGAGTACGACAGAGTTCTGTACCAAAGAACTGATAGAGTTCTCGCGCAGTAACTACTTCGAAGCCTGGTATCGGTTCTGATTTGTGGGAACTGTAGTATTTTTCATCGAAACCAAATAGCTCGAAGCAGGCTGTTTTAAGTCTAACAGCGAAACTACACTGTTCATATCTGTGAATCTCTCTTAGAAATCTAGCAGTCTCAGATTTCCCTGCTCCAGCTTTACCTGAGATGCCAATAAGGTATGGCATCTGGAGAATATGCTCTCCCTTAGCTATTTGTGATTCGATATGAGTTCTGATTTTCTCTGCGGTATTCATATCCTATTTCCCTACCTTTCTGTTTGCAATCATTTGTTTGAGATTTGATACTGCGACTTGTCCCGGAGTGATTGGGCGAGACTCTGTGGTTTCTGGAAGTTCCGGGGCGTCCAGAATAATCTCTTTGGGAGGCTCTGTGACTTCTGTGATTTTCGCGGGTACTCCATAAATAGAAATCAGAGATGGTTTATCGGCGGCTTCCATAATCACATCAGTTCTTGAGCCTGTGAGAACTGAGGATGAATACGTGGTGGATGAGGCAAAGCAATGTTTCCTATTCTTTACCTGACAGTATACCACATGGTCGAAATACTTGGCTGTATTCCGAGAGAATGCTGTGGTTCCACACGTAGGCACAAGACGCTTCGCTCCATCTTCTAGTTCAGTCTCTACCACATGCGTGATACAGCAGATATTGTATGGTGCTTGCTGAATCTGAGATAGGAACTTATCCAAAAACTGTCCTTGGGAGCGGTAATCTGGCCACTCTGGTTTATAAGTATCCTCTTGGTATTTAGTTATGTGGTTCATCGCGCTATTTGAGAGTTGTGTGAGAGAATCAATCACAACAATTGTATCATCGCGAATCTCATTCAGGCATACCCGAGTAAATGTGTTACCTGCTTTCTTACAGAGAGGGCAGGATACTTTCCCGTGAGTGTCACAGATATCTACTGGGTTTCCAGTCACTACTTTCAAGAGAGTCTCAATAGCAATGGGGAATGTCTTGGTATCAGGGATACTAACTATATCAATTCGTTCCTGCCAAGCTACTGGAAGCTTAAGCATAGTTTCAAATCCGTTCTCCAGATCGAAATAGATAAGTTTGTAGTGTTCCGAGAGACGAGCTACCAGTTCGGTTTTACCTGACTTAGGTTCTCCAAACACGATAACTCGGGAAGTTTTATTGACTTTTTTGTGTGTAAGTTTCATTGCGTATATCTCCTATTCTACCTTGTGACCTGCGTCTGAATCAAATCAAGTATGGATACCTCAATGGTATATCTACTTTCTTCCTCTGCGATTCTATCTCTGTCCTCATCAGTTAGTTCCTTGGTGAGATACTTAGTTGTAAGGGTACAAGTGTTCAGGTACTCACAATCTCGGAAAAAGGATACGCATGACTGGCCACGCATGGGATAGACTCCAGTTGAATCATATAGTGAAATCATCTCACAGTCAAGAAGAAGCTCTTGTATCCACAATGCTCTTTGAAGATAGGACTTATTGAATACCAGTGTCTCGAATTTCAGAGACCTCGTGAGATACACGAGATAAAGAACTTGGTAACTTGAAATACCAGGAAACAAGTTATCAAGAACCACAGAGTATCCGATAGCCTGAGAGCTATTCTTATAGTTGGCCGGATTAAGATTAGTGGAAGAGGATGTCTTAACTTCCAAGACCATAACAGTTCCGTCGTTTTTGTTTTGCAGTACAGCATCAACACTACCACGATAACGATAGCCGTTGGGAAGAATGATGACAAAAGCAAGTTCAGTGGCATAGTTTCCATTGTATTCTACAACCTCCCACTCTTTTAGAAATCCACACTTCCGTAATGAGATAAAATTCTGGATGGCAGCAACCGCTAAGAAGAATGACTTCTTCTGCTTCTCATTGGATTCAAATAGGGCTGGCGACCAAAACTGTAATAGCGCAAAGATGATTTCATCTTCCGATGCACCGCAGAAGTGTAGCTGGATTCCGAGGCCAACCACGTGGCCAAACGCGAATGTTACTTTTGTCTCTGGATCATGCTCGCTATCTGGAGTTGTATTGAGCTTATAGAGTTGGTACTTTCGCGGGCACTCATGGAGTTTGAGAAGCGATGAATAGGATAGATTGAGTAGACGAGGATCGGATATATCTTGGACTGATGTATTCATTTCTGTATGATCTTTCTGTATAAATAAACTGCCACTCGATTCTGAGATTCTATATCTAGTGCGGTGTCCAGTAAGCAGAGGTTCCGATACGCTCTACCTATTGGAATCTCGCGGCCACACTTGCATCTAGCGATTTCCAGAAGTAAAACTACCTGCTGCAAGTTCGATGAGATACAGGAACCTTCTTGAGGCAGGTACTGGTATGAATCTAACCACTCCGCGAAAACCTTATAGTCTGAGAACGTGAGATTGTACTTGAGTTTCAGAAATACGCAGGCTTCAGGTAGAGTTAGATCGTAGGTAGAGTTCATGGCAGCGGCCTAGAAATCTTCCAGGGTCATCTTACTCATTGCTTTGGTTCTTGTTTTTGTGACAGTGGTAGCGATTTCAGTAGCAGTTTGTTTCTTGAGGCCGGAAACTACTACTCCGATTTCTTCTTCAGATAGGAGAGTGACACAAGCAGGATTGGCTTTCAGGGTAGTATGAATCTCTGAGAGTAATCTAGGCATTGAGGGATGCTGAGATAGGAGAGAATCTCTGAGTTCGAGAATCTTGGATGATATTTGTTCTGAGATTGTGAGTGGAGTTGTTGTATTCATGGCTCTAAATTAATCCTCTCTTGGTTGCAATCCAGGAAGCGATAACTACAGTAGGTGTCTCAGGGTCATTGTGAATTTCTGATACTTGTGATAGCGGAATCCAGTGAGTCTCATCTACTACTGAGAAATGAACTAGGATTGCTTTGTCAGTTTCCTTGAGAACTTTGCCTGAGAGTTCTACATATTCGATTGTGGTAGATTTCATTTCATATAACTCCTTTCCTGTATGTGTGACTCAAATATTCAGACCACACTCGTAGCCTGAAACCCCTACTAGTAAGCGTACCACTAGAATATTCCCAACAGATTCGAATTCGAGATAGGTACTCTGTTTCATTTCTGCCGTGAGAATCTTATACCCCAAGTCGATGTTCTTTCTCTTAATGATTCCTCGCTTGAGTTTCAGATGAGAGTCTCGCGGGCAGGCGATGCGCAATTCTCTGGTATCTTTGAGGCGTCGCCAGATTACTTCATAGCGAGATTTTGGTTCCATAATTTATAAACTCCAGTATATCTAATAGATAAGCCCCACAGACTCGTGAGAATCTATGAGGCTTAGACTTAGATAACTAAGTAGGGATACTGTATATGACTTACAGATTCGCGAGGAGAGCGGCTTCAGTCATATTCAGGAATGCGTCAGCTTTCTCCGTCAAGAAGGTGACACAATCGCTGTAGTTCTCAGCATTCGGAGAGCTATTAACATACAGTGCAAGCTGTCCCTTGAGAAGCTTGAGAACGGGCTTATTGGTTTTGACTTGTTGCAGTTTGTTGAGGAAGATTTTAACAGCGTTCGCGACTTGTTCCGCAGTTTTACCTGTGACTCCAGGCATAACAGCAGCATAGTCTTTCCCGAATTCATCCCAGATTTCCTTGCTGATACCACCGCCACGACGCTCAGCTTTCGGCAGGTTAGCAATAGCTTCCCACGAGAGTTCAGCGTATGGAAAGTTCTCGGCGGAAATATCTTCCTTTTCCGAGATGATTTCACGGGCGCGGGCGATCTGAACATCACGGACAGCTTCGACAATAAGATCAAGACCTTTCCCACCAGCTTCCAGAACCTTCACGATTCCTTCAATGGAGAGAAGTGGCAGGTCAATCTCAACTGTGGGACGCTTCGATTCCAGACCAGTTGCTTCATCTTTCACTTTGCGGAAAGAGAACTTGGTGGTGACTTTATCCACGGTATTGTCGAAGTTGACTTGGACAGGGTTGGTAGTGGGGGTTTCAGTAGTTTGGTTCATTTGATACATCTCCTAGGATTGAGGTGGATACAGGTTTTGCGGGGCCAGTTCCTGCAACTGGAAACGGGATTATATGGTAGGGATGGGGTAGTGTCAAGCGGAATTTTTCTCTGGTATATATCTCTAGTATGTTCCTCCGTTACTTTCCAATTTGCCTTTAAAGTATTCAGCTTTTTCTTCCAGTGTATTTCCTTTAATTCTCTGGGATTCTACTCCTTTCACAAATGTATCAGGTTCGCAGATAATATACAGTTCCCGCGCCGCCCGAGTCACTGCGGTATACAGAAGCTCTCTCTGAATCATTGTATTGTGGGTTTGGTGGAGAAGTAGGAATACTTTGTTCCACTCACTCCCCTGACTTTTATGTACGGTTAGTGCGTATCCAAGTAAGAGCTTATTCAGTTCAGATGCGGAGTCCAGAACAACTTCTTCCTCAGAATCTTCTAGCTTAACTGTGATTAGATGCGAGGCGGCCCTCACCCTTTCATCGTCTTTACCTGAGAGTTTAGCTAGTTGTTCTAGGTGGAAATCAATATCTGTGATTTCTGTGGAGTCATTACTTTCTGGATTTGCGGCGGGGTCATGTCCCCAATAGTCTAATGTGACTGAGGGTGACTGAGGTGATTTACCCAGATAGTTTCCATTGAGAGCTATGGATACAACCGTGGCATCCTCTTTATCATATAAGACTCGATCACCCACTGCTAGATAGAGTTTCGTGAAGCCCGCGATGATCTCATATACTTTGCGAGACTCTTTCTTGGAGATATGGTTAGCGATTGATTTGTTTAGTTCAATGGTTCCAAATGCTTTATTGTATGGGCAGAGAATCATATCATTGGCGGGATCATATGCTCCATGATCGAGAGCAGTTGTAATAAACTTTGCTGCTGTGGCGAGAGCATAATCGGATGAGAGTTTCTTCTTCCAAGGATGGAATGTGATCTTACCTTTAGAAGTTTCTTCAGTGAGTTTCATTTGTAGGTGAGTGGTTTCACCTAATCTAATCTGGGTTGCATACTTAATAATGGGAGATTCTAGGGCTTGGCGGTATACCTGAGTCAGTTCAACTACAGGCAGTTCCAGCATCTTGAATCCAAGGATTGCCGCCCCAAAGATTGGTGGAAGCTGATTGATGTCTCCAAGGAAAATGAATTGGACTGGATGTGGAAGCGCATCCAGAAGGAGTTTAAATAGTTCAACAGATACCATTGAGCTTTCATCAATGATGATTGTTTTTATTTCCGGAGGGAGAGGGTTCCAGAAATTCCGGCGCGGCTCGAATCTCATAGTGTTCTTATATTCTCCGCTTGTCTCATCATAGACTTCATAGAATACCGGACCATATTCTAGAAGCTTATGTATGGTGATACAATTGTTTTCCATTCCATGCGGCATAGCCTTTTTAAGGTTCGTGACTGCGCGGCGAGTATATGATACCGCTACAATTCCAGGAGTTTCTGGGGACAGGTGTTTATGATCTAGTTCCTTTGGGAGTGGTGGAATCTTACCTGTATGAATGAGAGATTGAATAGCTCCCATCATACAAGTAGTCTTACCAGTACCTGCGGCACCAATGAGAATAGATGATTTCAGGGATGTGGCCAGATCAATGAACTCTTGTTGTTCTTTGTTGTATGTGATCTGGTTTCCGTGTTTTCCAGTTGGAGTAAAATTCTCAGCACCAAACTTGACTGTGACTTGCTGAGATGCCGCAGTTTGGATTGGTGTATTCTGAGTGTTCTGGGGCGTATTGTGAGAAATCTGGGCGGCCGCATTTTTTTCTCTTACACGAGCGAGAATTTCAGAGATTCTAGATTGTGTGAGTTGGTTGGTTTCCACTTTGGTTTCCTTTTTCCTTTTCTTTAAACTCTAGATATTATCGGGATATGAACACCTAACTATTCCAGCTCTATAGTTTCTACAGGTATCATGTAGGTGCATCATTCTGCCAGTGAGTGAGCATTCTAGCATATTGCCATAGGCTTGTCTAGTGGCATAGCATGTAAGGCAGGTTTTTCCTTCTTCGCGGTTTGCGGAGAGGACTGTTTTGATTAGTTTAGACATACGAGGAGATTTGATTATATGAGAGTGGCACATGATATAGACTCCAGATTAGGTTAGATACTAGGATATAGGATATAGGATTTACCCTATATACGGATTTACTCTATACGCTTCGCACAGTTCCAGATACTCTATAATCCTACACTGTGTGGGATGGTGACAGAGATACTAGCGCAATTCCAGGTAGCCCAAACTCTGGCTGAGGCATTCTGAATGAGATATATACCACACGATTCTGAGAGGCAGATAGAATCTTTCCTCGTGTGGTACGGTGGTAAATTATTTCATACTTTCCTTCATTTCTGTGAAGGTATCCATTTTGGGCTTGTTCTAGGAAATGCTGCGGGGTCCAATGCAGGATATGGTATGACTTGAAACAATCTCTGAAGTATGGGGAGATACTCCATGATTTAGTAGAGATGAATCTAATTACTGAGGGTTGCACACAGTATTTCTGGTATGCAGTGATTGAGGTGATTGATTGAGAGGGATTCATAATATGCTAGACTCCTAGATATTGTGATCGAATTGATCTGTTGATTCATTTGAATCGGGTGCGGCGGTATCCATCTCACTCTTGATATACCATGCTGCTTTAGCTCTGATATATGCAAACTGAGAAGGATAGTCTATTCTTCTTGGCTCCTGACTTGGTGCGGTCGATGCTACACTAGACATATTTGCTGCTTCTGTGGATTCTCCTTGTTCAATAATGTGAAACTGGAAAGTAGATTGAGTTATAGGAGAGAACTCGTGGCCGAGATATGCACATTGTTTGGCCATACCGTCTCTGATTAGTTTCAGAGTATTGTGAGAGAAAATGTCGCCAGGTTCCAGATTCAATTCACAGTGTTCTAGTAGTTTAGCAATATCTGCTCTCTCGACCGCGAGCATTGATTCCCCAGATACACATTTACGCATAATTGATTGCCAATGACGATCTGTGGTAGTAACTGTTCCATTTATATTTACTGGAGTTTGAGGGAAACTACCAGCGCGAGAAGCCCATATTGCGAGATTCGCTGCTAGAACAGATTCGTTTCTGGAAGCGGATTTAATCAGATACTCTAGTTTGGTTTCGATTTCTAGTAGAGATTTCTGTTTTGCTGCCGCCCGGTTCCCAGCAGTGAAATCTTCTATGGTTGATTTCCATGACTCAATCCAGAAATGTACATTCTCTAGGTTCTTAGTATCTGGTGAGACTGAGATTCGGGAGAAATGAACATTAGGTGAGTGTATTGTATTGATCTTCTCTACAGTATGTACCAGAGATTGAAAGTTACCTGCTATAATCTTGTCTGTTTTAGGTGTGCGAGCGGCAGGTACTCTCCACTCTACCAGATCAGTGGAATTCATATATGCAAGAAATAGGAGATATGAACTGGTAGAATCTAGTTCATTCTGAGTGTATTTTTGATAGAGTCCTAGAAGCTTGCGAGGATTCAGAAAGAATATGGGGTGAGCATACTCTCTTGAACTGAGATAAATGGGAAGGTGATCCACTTTGAATTCGATTCCAGATATTCCACATAATACTCGTGCCATGATATTAGACTCCAGATATTTATTAATAGGGTATTATAAACGAGAATAGAGAACTAGAGTGGTTAGTTCTAGTTCTCTGTGGCGGTGTTGTTGATCTAGAGAGTTTAACCTTGTGATATACCTCCTTTTTCAACTAACCGCAACATATTTGTATATCTAATACAATAGTGACAATAGTGACAATCAGTACAATTAGTACAATTAGCACAATTAGTACAATCAGTACAATCAGTACAATCAGTACAATTAGCACAATTAGCACAATTAGTACAATTAATACAACCATTACATCTAATACAATTAGTACAATCAGTACAATTAGTACAATTATTACATCTAATACAATTAGTACAATCAGTACAATTATCACATCTAATACAATTAGTACAACCAATACAATTAGTACAATTATTACAATTAGCACAATTA
>ERZ761584.46-NODE-46-length-42448-cov-10.896469_pt1 | contig 42448 bp, 56 predicted proteins | sample MGYA00512168_ERZ761584 | MGnify/ENA primary metagenome ERZ761584 (study PRJEB28899, sample SAMN03785564) | bioreactor sludge metagenome | biome: EBPR Sludge; feature: EBPR Bioreactor; material: 0.22µm filtered reactor supernatant | place: Saint Lucia: Queensland...
GTCGCAGCGTGGGCCCCGTAGCCCGTGGTCGCAGCGTGGGCCCAGTCGCCCGTGGACGCGCAGTGGGCCCGGGTGCCAGTGGACGCAGCGCACGACTTCTTGATGTACTCCACTGACGCCCTGACGAGATCGCCAATCGACAACTTGGCCCCGATGGTCAAGCGCGTGCTGCACCGCTTGCTGTCTACGCCATTCTCTGCCGGCGCGATGTCTCCGCCCGCCTCCGTCTCGGCGTATACGGACTCGCCGGGCTTGTAGTAGGTAAGGCAGTCCAGCGGATTCGCGCAGAAGTGCAGCCCTTTCTCACACAGAACGGCCTCGGGGACTTCGTAGGTCTGTCCGACCTCGAACTGCATCCCGAGGCACTTCATGTCCTTGTCGAATCCTTTGTAGCCTTTCATGGCCTCCCCTTCGATTCGTTGTGTCCCCCCGCCCGCGAATCGCGCCGCCCCAGTGACGCAGCGGGGGGACGGGGGCTACTTGTTCGACCCAGGCTTGGTGTAGCCGTTAACTCGCTTCGACAGCGTATCCGCGTGCTTGGGATCGACTCCGATCAGCCGCGCGTAGCCGGAGATGCGCGCTTCGAGTTTGGCCTTTTTCTTGGTGGCTTTCATGTCCGTCCTTTCAGACTTCGGAGCGCGGAGCGTTCCCGTTGCATCTCGGGCACTGGATCATCCGCTCACTCATCGCCAAACCTCAATCGGTCCAGGTACTCGTCGTCGCGGATCGACAACGAACGCTCCCGATCCTCGCGCTCCTGATCGTCGGCGCTGTCCTCGTCCTCCCAACGCTGCGAAAGCAGGTCAAGCCAGCGGTCCTCGTTAGACATCTGCAACGTCCTTCCGCGGGTCAACCCAAAGCTTGCACCCCGGCACACTGCCGCCGAACATCTCGCACAGTGCGCGCCACGTTGCCGGAGCGATCCACCGCATCCGATGACGCGCAACATTGCTGGCGAACCTGGCCGGGATGCCGTGTTCCACGAGAAACGCTTCCATGCGCACGCTACCGCGCTTCTCTTCAAGCGCCGCCAGCAGCTGCTTGCTGTTCTTGATCTGCGATATGTAGTGCTTGGGGCGACACGACCACGCCGGGCATGCCGCGCGATCCGCCGTCGTGCAGCAATCGACAGCCGCGCGCTCCGTCTTGTGCAACATACCGCACAGCTTGCAACGCACCTTGCCGGTAGGCAGATTCATTTCGCGCGCTACCTCCGGCCACAGCCGGCCCTCGCGTGAAGCGATCTTGAATTCACGAGCGAACACCACCGTGTCATCGTCGTCGAAGTCGAGTTCGTTTCTCACTGCCCGCCCCCAATTCCCACGCTCGCGGCCACCATCTTCCGCAGTTTCACGTTCTCCCGCTCCAGGACTGTCAATTGGTCGAGCGAAGCACTCAAGGCCCGCGACGATTCGGTCAGCGCGGCGCTCAGTACCGCGTTCTCCGACGTCAGACGCACCACCGTTTCGTTGAGCCCGGACATGATCTCTGCCGTATCGACCGCAAGTCCGTCCTGCCATGATTTTCGGCGCATCCGCAAGGCCCCCGGCTTAGCACTGACCATCGAAGACCAGCGACACGGACACGCCGATGCCGTGGTTAATTTTTTCTACCGTCTCCAAGTCGTCCCACAGCATGCGATTACGCCGCATGATGCTGACGATGATTCGCATGCGCTCCTCAGCGCGCGGGCTGCAATCTGTCGCCACGTCGAGGATGTGCTGGCACATCTGCTGCGCGTCGGCGAACGACGGCCCAGTGTGCGGGGCAGCGTTGAAGCCGGTAACGATGGCTTGCCCTTTCGCATCGACCATCAGTCCGCCCCCTGGTCGGCAATGAGCTTGTCCAGCCGCGCAGTCAGGCACTTGTGGAGCGCCGGCTTCTGGCGTTCGATCCAGGCGCGGGCGTCATCGGGCCCGCTGTCGCTCAGTTCGTACTCGAGCGCCGCGTACAACGACCGCAGCGATTCGGCCGACACGCTCTCGTCCTTCGGCTGTCCGCCCTTCTCCGCAGCAACCTGCTCCGCCTGCCATTGCGCCCGCAGCTGCGCGTAGTGCCGGCAGAAGCTGTGCGGGTTGAGCAGTCGCGGCGGCCACCAGTCAGACACCTTGAACGCCCAGTGCATCACCGACGCGATCTCCTGCCACTCGCGCTTGTCGCGGTGGTGCAGGCGGGCGATCGGCATCGCCCAGTTGTCGATGATCGGCGGCGCCGTGATGGCGGGGTCGATCTCGTGAAGGTACTCCGCGAGCTGGTAGGCGGCGGCCCTGGCCGGATCGGCGTCGGGACTCTGCACCGTGATCGGCGCACCCGGATTCAGAGGCCCGGAAGGCGGCCCGGAGGCGGCGGCCTTCGCCGCCGGTAGCGCCCCCGGCTTGCGGCCTGCGCGCGTTTCGGTTGCCAGTCCGTGTGTCGGGGCCTCCGCGGTCGCGGTCCCCGCAGACGGGCTCCTGCGCGCTCCTGCGCGGTCGAGGTCCGTTGCTGCGGCCGTTGAGGCCATGAGAGCCATGACGGCTGCGCTGTCGGCCACGGGGTCGAGCGTTCCGTCTCCGGGGTCGCCGCTGTCTTGCCCTGGCAGCGCACCGCTCGCGCCCGGGGCTTGCCCGGGGCGCGCGGATTCAGGAAGAGGGATACAGGATTCAGGATTCAGGATACAGGATTCAGGATTCAGAGCGTGCTGGCCCTGTGCTAGCCCAGTGCCAGCACGGGGCTGGCCCAGTGCCGGCCCAGTGCTTGCCGGGTACCTGTCCAGTACCACTCCCGCCGTTCCGTCGGTGTCGCACAGCGTCGGGTTTTCGGGCTCCTTGCAGTGCGGCTTGTTGTGCTGCAAGAACTTGTTGACCTTGACAACACGAACGCCATTCGCGCCGACGTACCGAGAGATGAGCGTGGTGCCGTCATCGTCAACGGCGCTGGCCAGGACGTTGAGCGCCGCGTCCACGTCGGTGTCCAGCCCACGCAGCACGGCGTCCTTGATCTTGCGCGGCCGATCCTCGACAAGCCCTCTCCTGTCGCACAGGGCCCCGAGGCCAAGGAACAGCAGGCGGTGGTCGGCCGGCAAATCGATCAGGACCGGGTTACTGTAGAATCCGGGCTTTGTGTTTCTCGCCCTCATCGGTGATCCCTCACTCGTCGTCGGAGTCGTCGTCCGCCTCGTCGTCGTCGGCCCCGTCGTCCTGGTCATAGTCGTCGTCGCAGTCGTCTTCCTCGCCGTCCTGATCGTCTTCCACCCCGGCCGCCTCGCGGGCAAGCCGCAGCTCGTCGATCAGGGAGAAGTCGCAGGCGTTCTCCAGCAGCTCGACCTGGCTCTGGATGTGGTCCGTGGCGCCCCCGCGCACGGCGGCGAAGACGACATCGCGCAGCAATATCTCCGCGATGAGCCCCTTGCGGCCGGCGCTGTCGAGGCTGCACAGGTAGATGTCCTCAGCCTCGACGCCCTCTTCGACGTTGCGGCGCTCGAGCACGTCGCTGGAGTCCACGGCCACGACCAGCTCGCGCATGACCATGTACTCCAGGGCCTCCCAGTTGCCCCCGGCGGCGTCCGCGATCTTGGCCATCACCGCGTCGAGGGCCGCGCGATTGGCGGCCGCCCGCTTCGCGTAGGCGCTGTTGGTGTCCTGGGTCCGCCGCTGCTCTTCGGACTCGGGAGACTTGCTGTCCCCGGCCTTCTTGGACAGCGCGGCCACGGCCTCGTTCGCGCGGTACAGCCGCACCAACTTTCCGGTCGGCGACACGGCTGCGTGGACGGTCGGCGCATCCTTGCCGAGCATCTTCTCCAGCGTCTTCTTGCTCGTCCGGCCAGTCTTCGGATCGCGCGCGGCGCCGTCGCACAGGACATACTGCGCGTTCCAGCTCAGATCGCCGCCGCCGGTGAACAGCTTTTCGACCTGCTTCGCGGGGACGATCGCCATACCGGCCGCCTTCGCCTCGGCAAGCAACCGGTCGCGGTGGGCGTCGGTCTTCATTTCGAAGCACGGCAGGTAGGTGCAGACATCGGCGCCGCCGTCCTCGGGCTCCAGGTCGCCGAACAGGTCCACGCGGTTGCCGGTGCGGCTGGGGCAGGCAGCGCACGGGCCGGCGGTGTCGATCAGGTTCGCGTCGTTGACATCGAATGGCGCGGCTGTCAGGTCGAGCAGGAAGCGCTCGCGGATCAGCTTGCGGGCCTTCGCCAGTGAACACGGGGCCGCGGCCGGCCGCAGGTCGTCGCCGACATCCACGTCGTACTCGCTGTGCGCCGCCTTGAGGACCATCTCCGTAGCCTCGAGGCGCTGGTTCTGGCCGGCCAAGCGCGCGATCTCCCCCGCGACGGCCAGCGAAATGCGGCCGTCTTCGATGGCGCCGATCGTCATGCCCGGCAAGTCGAGCAGGGCGAGACGGCCGGCGACATGGGCGCGGGACCGGTGCACGTTGCCGGCGATCTCGGCAACGGTGCTGCCGTTGTTGATCAGCTGGTGGTAGCCGCGGGCCTCGTCGATCGGCGTGAGGTCTTCGCGCTGGAGGTTCTCGACCATGGCGATGTCGTCGGCCTCGGGTCCGGTCATCGACCAGACGCGCGCGGGGATGGCCTCGAGTCCGACTTCCTGAGCCGCGAAGTAGCGGCGATGTCCGCACACGATCTCGAAGATGTCTTTGTCGTAGGGCCGCGCCACGATGGGCTGCAGCACGCCGTGCTGGCGGATGCTGTCGCACAGTTCGCGCATGGCGGCGTCGTTGTAGTTGGTTCGCGGGTTGCGCTCGTTCGGAATCAGCCGCGAAAGCGGCAATGCGGTGATCTGCGTTTCGGTCTGCATCGGTCCCCCCAGGTCAGGTTGAGGTCAACGCGCCTGCGCCCTCGCGCGCAGGAAGGCCATGGAATTCGCGGTGTCGGCGATGTCGCGGATGAACCGCTTGAGAATGTTGGCGCCGCGCGGGTGGGCGCGAGTAACGCGCGGCACTACGGCGGGGGCCTCGTGGTACGCCCCGCGTGACTTGTGGCGCGAGGTCCAGACCACAGCGAGGCAACCACGCGCCTGCCAGTTGGCGGCGCGCACGGCCGGCCACGCAGCGTGCAGCCCGGCATTGCCCATGATCCTGCGCGCGCGGTTGCGCATGACGGTCCGGTGGAAGCTCATAGCGTTTCTCCGTCCACGGAAAACAGGGTGGCTGGTTCGTCGGCGCGAGTGCGACGGGTCGTGGGTCGCGGGTCCGGTGCCCACGGGCGGCCCTTGAGCCAGAACTGCTTGGCGCTCGACGGCGAACCGGGGATGACTTCCGAGCCGATCTGGTCGGGGTTGAGGCGCACGAGTTCGCGCATCCGCACGTCGGCGGCGCTGGAGCCCGTGACCTGCTGCAAATCCTTGTTCCGCCACTTGCCGCAGCGGCGGACGTAGGCGGTGGGCTCGTCGTGCCCGGCCAGGCACGCATAGACGCGGCGGCAGCGCTTGGGGATGATGAGGTCGGCCATCACACTACCGCCTTGACGATCTGCACCAGGCACCACACCGCCATGCCCGCAATGACCAGCGAGGCGACAATGCACGCGACACACACGGCGAAAGCGTTGAAGGCATCGTGGTAGGAGTTGAAGACGCCATCGGAGGATTTCATCGTCAGACCTCCCTGTGTGTGTGATGCTGGCGGTCACTCGCGAGGCCGGTTTCCTCTACGTCTTTCCGGGGAGGGATTCGGCACCGGATCGACGATTGAGTGACCGCCAGCATTCCTTTCGGCGGCCGGCCGGGCGGCTGACTGTGCCGCAGGGCCTCCCGGTTTAGACCGGCCGCCGGTGACGACTAGGCGCGCGAGCCGAGGCGCTGGACGCGATCCCACAGCCGGCACGCGCGCAGGAAGCCGATCCAGCGGCCGGCCAGGGACCGCTTGCGCACGGCGTACACCGCGCGCTCGTGCGTGCGGCCACGGATGGCCACAACGTTCATGGGTTGCTCGCCGCGGTTGACGTAGGTTCCGACGTACTTGCTCACGGTGCTCTCCTTGTTCGTTCGGGCGCGGGGGCGATCTTGCGATCCAGCCGGGGAGTCGCTATCCCGGCCGCTCCATGTCCCCCGCGCCCGCCATCCCTCGTCGCTCGCGCACTTGGCGGCGAGGGCGCAGCGCCTAGCGCGCGGACTCGGGCTCGCCGGTGTCCATCCACGCCAGCGGGTCGTCATCGGGCTCGGGCTTCGGCGCCGACTTGGCCGGCGGCGCGGGCTTCTTGACCGTCGTCTTCTTGGCCTGCGCCGCCAGGGCGCGGAACTCGCTGCCGTACTTCGCGTCCAGGGCCTTGACGCTTTCGGCGTCTTCTCCGTTGATGCCGGGCGTGCTGTCGATGTGGTTGACCCACTTGAGTTCCATCCGCTGCCGGCCCTTGTACTCGCCGGCCTCGACGGTGATCTGGCACTGGATCGTGTCGGGCATCATGTTGAGGATCGTCGATCCGTTCCACACGCCCGCTTCGATCAGGCGCAGCACGCCGTCCGCGTTGGTCGCGCCGGTCTTGAGGACGATGTTGTGGAAGCCCGAGATTTCGTGGTCCTCGAAGTCGGCCCAGTCCATCCACTCGCCATCAACGAGCTGCGCCAGGATCTTGTAGGTGATGACCAGGGCGACGGACTGCGACTCCGCACCGCGCTTGAAGCACCACGCCATCGGCGTGGCCTTGAACCGGCCGGGCCGGTCGAGCAGACGTGCCATTACTCGTTACCTCCGTTGTTGACGTTGAACAGCGTGGGCCACAGCGTGCCGTCGGTCGCGTCCACGAACGGCATCACGACGGACACGGTGCGGCTCTTGGCGATGTGCGAGGCGGCCGGGCGGGTGTAGATCGTCCGGCTGTCGCCGCCCTGGGCCTTGCCCTTCTTGGTGGCGACATCGAACGTCAGGAAGACGACGTGATCGGCCCACTCCCACATGCGGTTGCGGACCGACGACTTGCCGCTCTTGGGAGACTGAATGCGCGGCTCATACCGGCCGAAGTCTTCGCCGGCCGGGTTCGGCACCATCTCGGTGCAGATGTGCGCGATGATGATGACGTGGCGGCCGGCGCGAACGTGCGCATCGAGGTCCTGCAGGAGCAGCAGGGACTTGTCGTAAATGTGGGAGAAGCCCTTCCCCCAGCCGTAGTCCTCGATGTTCTTCGCCGTGTAGCCGTCTTCCTTCGGCACCGTCTCCAGCACGTTCTCGACAGCCATGTCCTCGAACTTGGTCGCGCTGTCGATGATGATGGTGCCGAAGGAGTCGAGCACGGGCGAGTGCAGGCAGTCGCGCACGTCCTGGTAGTTGCGCAGGCCCGAGATGCGCGGCACGTTCAAGTAGCGCGATCCGTCTTCGATGTCGAGGATGATGGGATTCGGCGCCAGCGCCGCGAGCGTCGTCTTGCCGGCGCCGCCCGGCCCGAACAGGATGACGCGATGCGCGCCCGACGAGACGCCCGTCGTGACCGCGAACCGATTCGGATCGGCCTGGACGGCCGGGGAGCCGTTGCCGTTGCGCTTGGGCGGCAGCGGCGGGGGCAGGGGCTTGCCGTTGGTGGTCATGGGTGATCCCTCCTAGTTCTCGCTGGCGTTCGCCAGCTCCGGGTGGACGTTGGCTTCGCGGACGAAGCCGGTGGGCGTGTGGGTTTCGAGGTCGCGCAGCAGGCAGATGGGCAGGTAGTCGCAGGTTCCGAAGTTGCTGTAGCACGCGGACGGGTTGCGGTAGTGGCGCCCGCTCCGCTGCGCCTCGCGCATGGCGGCGGCCTGCTGCCACAGTTCCGCGGCGCAGTCCTTCAGGTCCTGGTCGAGGCGTGCGATCTCGATCCGCGCGAAGTAGTAGCCCGGACGGGACTCGACATCGGCACGGATGCGATCAGCGAATTCCTCGACCGTCTCGGGGCGCGTGACGAGCACGTAGCCGAGCGTGACGTCGGCGGTCTCGCGCCACTTCTTGCCGTCCTTCGTGCGGACGCGCGCGCCATCCGCGTCGATGACGACCTTGGCGCCGTCGTCGATCACGGGCATGGCCAGCGGACGCAGCAGCGGCCGACGGGTCACGTCGTACAGGACGGTGGCCACGTCGTAGCCGAGCCTGCGGGCGGCCAGAACGTAGAGGCTCAGCTGCTGGTCGAGGTGCAGGCGCTGCCAGTAGGGCGCGCCGGGGGCGAAGTCCTGCGTGGTGGTCTTGTACTCCATCAGCGCCAGGCGGCCGTCGCGCAGTTGCACGAGGCGGTCCATCTTGCCGCCAAGATCCCAGTACGTGCTGGAGCGGTTGGTGTCGGGGTTGGTCAGATCGAGGCGAAACTCGATCTCCGGGGACACGGCCACGATGCCGTCTTCCGCGGCGCCCTGGTAGCGGGCGTGCAACTCGAACATGGTGCGGATCGACGCGGCTTCGTAGGCGTCCTCCGCCGCGATCAGTTCGAGAGCCCGCTCGGCGCGCGCGAAGTCGCCGGTGTCGGCGCACTCGTGGAGCAGGTGGGTGCAGGAGCCCCAGCGCCGCGGCCCTTCGTCCTTCAAGGGCTTGAGCCCGAGCCCATAGCTCAGGTACTCTTTGCGCGGGCAGGTCCTGAAGCAGTTGGCCCGCGAGTACGTGAGCAGCTGCTTGGTGCGGGCGGGCGCCGCTTGCGTTTCGCCGGGCGCCGGGATAGCTTTCTGGAACATGGCACAGTCCTCTCGTGGGGTGTTGCTGTGAGGGGGCGCCCGACCTTCTTGCCAGTTGTCCGGGCGCCCCCGCCCTCGCTCGTCAGCTCGTCATCTGCTCGCTCCTGCTCTGATCGTCCGTCAAGTTCTTGCCGCGGCGCAGCATTGCGTCGATGTCGTCCAGGTCCCAGCGAAGACGCCCGTTGGGGAGCGTGATCGCCGGCAGCTTTCCGGACTCGTTCCAGCGGTACAGGGTGTCCACCGTCTTGAGCCCGAGATAGGTCGCCGCCGCCTTGCCCGTCACCAGTCTCATCGTGCCTCCGTGCGTAGTTACCCTAGCAGGTGAGGCAATATTCGACTTCGGTGCTAGTTTCGTCAAGTCTTTTTTTGTGGCACGGCAAATTATTCCGACTATCGCTGTGTAGTGGTATTTGGTCGCCCGAGGCGGTATGTTTGTGGACATGGCGAATAGGCCCCCAGTCCCCTCCACGGCGACGGAGCGCCGGGCAAGACTCGATGCCCTGGCCAGACGCGAATTCGCGGCCCTGACGGCTGACGAGCGCGCGGAGGCCGCCTACCTTGTCGAACTCGACCTCGTTGATTTCAAGGCGGATCTGGCGGCGCGGCTGGCCGCGGACGCCAAAGAGCGGCGCCGCACCAAGCGGGAGGTCGCCGACCTCGTGGGGCAGCAGGAAGGCCACGTCGGGCGGATGATTAACGAGCCCGAGCGGATGTCCGAGCGCTTCGTGGCCCTGCTGTCGCTCTGCGTCCCCGGGTACGAAGGCGCTTACGCCGAATTTCGCCGCCGCGCGGACCGCATCTACCTTCCCGCAGGGTTGGACCTCGCGGCCAGGGACGCAAAGCTCGCGGAAGTCAATAGGGCACTTAGGGATCAGCTGCCGACGCTGCTTGAGGCGGTCGAGAAATTGAAGGCCGCGGCGCGAGAGGATGCCCCGCAGGAGGACGACTGAAAGGAGTACATGGCATGGAATTCATCGGCGTATTGTGGCTCATATGTGCAATCGGCACAACGATTTCGGCAGTCCAGAAGCACAGGAGCGGCGCCTTGTGGCTGCTGCTCGGACTGGTCTTCGGCCCGCTGGCCGCGCTCGCTGTCTGGTGCACAACCGACGCGCACGCCGACAAGCGCGAGCGTGACCTGCACGCTGGCCGGCTGGTGAAGTGCCCGGCGTGCGCGGAACTGATCCAGGGCGAGGCGGTCAAATGCCGCTTCTGCGGGTCCGCCGTGGAGCCTCGAAATCCGTCGTGATCGGGCACAAATCGGGCACGGACGAAAAAGCCCCCGCGAGGGGGCTTCGTCGTTCCGGCCGTAATCAGTGTTCCCCGTGGAACTTGTCTGGAGCTGGTGTGCGGATTTGAACCGCAGACCTGCTCATTACGAGTCAGGATCGGTAAAGCCATGGAACACCGTCAATTGTAGTATTTCCTTGTATGTTGCGGCTGTCTGTGGCAGACTGCAAGCCGTCAATAACCATCAATTGCCATGTCTTGACAAGCGCGAAATCGGGCACAGATCGGGCACGGCGAAAATGGCTCGCGCGAACTTCACCAAGCGCTACCTCGAAAGCCTCCCCGTCCCGCCGGCTGGGGGCCGGGTCACAGCCTGGGATGCGACAGTCCCAGGCCTCGGCATTCGCGTCTCGCCGGCCGGCCGCAAGACCTTCTTCGTGCAGACCGCGCGCGGGGGCGTCCAGCAGCGCGCCACGCTTGGCGTGTGGCGCGACGGGCCGTATCCCGCCACGACCATCGACCAGGCGCGAACGCTCGCCAGCGAGGCCCTGGCGCGCGCGGGGCGGGGCGAGGGCCTGCGGGCCGCCCCGCCGCCGGAGCCCGCGCCAGAGCCCGCAGGGCTGACGCTGGCGGCTCTGTGGCCGGTCTACCTCGACCGCCACGCCAGACCCCGCAAGCGCACCGTGCGTTGCGACGAGGGCGCCTGGCGGCTGTACCTCGAGCCCGCCTTCGGCGCCCGGGAGATGGCCGGGATCACTCGCGGCGAGGTCGCCGCCTGGCACGTCGCCACCTGGCAGGAGCGGGGCGCCGCGACCGCCAACCGGGCCCTCGCGCTGCTGCGCATCATGTATCAGCTCGCCGGCGACTGGGAGCTGTACCCCGGCGGGAACCCGGCCGCGCGCGTCCTGAAGGCCCCGGAAGAGCCCCGCCAGCGCGCGGTCGAGCGCGAGGAATTCCCGGCTCTGTTCCGGGCGGTCCACGGCCATCCGAACGAGGGGCCGCGGGACGCGATCCTGCTGTCCCTGTTCACCGGCCAGCGCATCGGCAACGTGTTGGCGATGCGACGGGACCAAATCACCACCTGGACGGAGATGGTTGACGGCCGGCCCGAGCGCCGCGGGCGGTGGCTGATCCCGCGGACCAAGAACAGCGACCCCAACGGCGTGGCCCTCGTCGGCCTGGCCCTCGACGTGCTGGACGGCCGCCCCCCGAGCGGCGGCTGGATCTTCCCCGGCCGCAAGACTCATCTGGTCGGCGTCTCGCACGCCTGGGCTGCCATCAAGAAGGCCGCGGTGCTCGAATGCCCGAGCCTCGCCGACCTCCGCCTGCATGATCTCCGCCGCACCATGGCGTCGTGGCAGGCGCGCACCGGGGCTACGCTGACGATCACCGGGGCCAGCCTCGGCCACCGGTCCCTCGAAACGACAAAGAAGGTCTATGCCATCGTTGATATCGAGCCGAGACGGATTGCAATGGAGGCGGCAGTGAGCGCGATGGAGCGGATGTCGAAGGCCAACTCGGGAGATAGCAATGATGCACCAGACGAGTCTCGCCCAACAGGTTCGGCAGCAACTTGACGAAACGGTACGCATCGTGACCGCGGCCCTGGTGATCGCCCGCGACAATGGGTACACGCCCCCGCGCGTCGGAGGCGAGTGTCCGCTGTGTGCGCCGAAATGGGACAGCGAAGCGGCGATTTCCAGCAAACGGGGGGCCGATCATGACTGATCGCGACGCCGGCCTGATGCGGACTTTCGCCATCCTGCCCGAGCACGAATGGCAAGAGCGATACGGAGGGATGTATTCGGCCCTGGCCACCACCGAGCGGGAGGCCCTGCAATACGCGCTGCGGCTGCTGGAGGACCCTGAATTCGAGGCCGCGGAGAACGCCCGGCTTGGGGGCGCCGCCGGCCCCGTCCCGGCGATCCCCGAGGCCGGGAAGGCGGAGCGCGCGGCGTGGGTTCGCAAGCAGCTCGCGGCGCTCGAGGCCCGGGAGAATCGGGGGCGGCTGTCCGGAACATAGCAAATTCGGCAAGCATCTTCCCGAATTTGGCGGCGCCCCCCAGGTCCCATCCGGGGGGCGCCGTGCTGCGCGCCAGCGACCAGAGCGCGCAGCGGTCAGACGACCTTGCCCTTGTCGGGCATGAACAGCGCCAGCACATGAGTCTTCACCATGTCGGTGATGCCCACCGAAATCACCCACACGCCGTATGGCCGCAGGGCCGCGCGCAGCGCCGTCTGCATCGCCCGGTCGCCGACCTCTTGATTCGACCGCAGACGCTCATACGTCTGACACACGCAGTGGTCGCGAAATGTGATGCGGGCTACGTCGCTGATCGTGCGGTCCTGGTCCCACGCCGCCGTCTGCGATTTCACGGCATCGCGAATCTCGTAGACGATCACGCCGGAGATGACTACCGACTCGTCATCGATCGTCTGCAACGTCTGGCTCGGCAGGTCGATCGACTGCCGGACCACTGGCACAACCTCTACATCAGCGATCAGCGGCCACCACCAACGCAGGCCGGGGGCCATCTCGACGGCGTTGCCGCGCCGGCAGAACTTCACGCCGCGGTGCGTCATCCGAATCAGTACAAGGCGCGGGAAGAACTTCAGCAGCGCCTGGACAACATCACCGAGCCACCCTAGCGCGCTGCCCATTGCGGGTACTCCGTTTCTTCCTCTTCCCGCCACAACTCATCGATCTCAGCCTTACGCACGTAGCAGCTGGCTACGATGTGCGCCAGCACGAGCAGGCCACCGACGATCAGGGCCAGCCGGTAGTAGCGCCACACGGCGCTACCTCGGCACCTTGTCGGGTCCGCCGTGCTTGCGGATCAGCACTAGGCGCCGCTGCACCGAGTCGCGCGACCCCCAGCCGTGAACGTTGCGCATGACCTCCGCGATCCTGCGCGCGCCCATGCCCAGCACCTGGTGCGCGCGCCAAATCTGCGCGTCGATGGCTGGCGTCCACCGCGTTGGCCTTATGTTTTGCTCAAGGGCGGCAGCGTCGATAGCGTCAGCCAGCGCCTTGTCGAATACTTCCCGCGGCATGTCGCGTCCGGTCGCCATCACTTCCGCCTCCGCCTCGGTACCTCGATCACCAACGGCTTGGGCCGGCCGACTCCCCGCGTGAACGGCCAGATTTCCATTTGCGGCGTGCCCCACGGGTCCGTGATCCAGTTCATGACGACGCCGCCGTAGTGGCTGGCCAAGTTCCGCGATCCCGTCTTGTACGGATACGGACCCTTGATTTGCCACGACGGGCACTTGATCGAATGCCCCCACATGCCGTCGCGGAAGAACGTTCCGATCATCTTGCCGTAATGGCTGTGGTGGCGCACGACCACCAGCGGGGCCTCGTCACCGCACAAGCCAGCGTCGGTGATCTGCTCGATGTGTTCGGACTGAGGGCCCGTGGCCTGTGTTCGGTGCATCCCCGACACGCTGATGTGGTGGGTGTCGTGGACCAGCGCATCGCCGACCCGCAGCAAAAGCTCCGGGTGAACGAACTGGCGGGCGGTGTACGGGACGGCGCCAAGCAGGCGGGCCACTACGTTCGCATCGCACCAGCTCTCGCCATCGTGCGCCGGGGTACCGGCCACTTGGTAGTAGGCGGCGGCGTTATCGACAAGCGGGCGCATGATGTCGGCGGCCATCTGCACCTGCACCTGTATGTCGTTCGTGATGGCCCCGGTTGAGCGGTGATGCACGCCCTCAATGATGTCGCCGCCGTGCACCAGCACATACGGATTGCCGCGCGTGGCCCTGGGGATGCCCTCGACGAACTCTTCCCACCAGCGCCAGACATAGCCCTGCGCCTCGGAAGCGTTGAAACTGCAATCGTAGTCGATGCCGACGTTGGCGGGGCAAAGTCCGTTCTTGCCAGAGATGTGCGTGTCGCCTATGAAAACCGCGCTCGTGACGCTGCGGGACATTGTGGCCGCCTTGTTAGGGGAACCGGCCGCCGCCACGGCGACGGCGGCCGGCGGGACTCGCCTAGCCGACTTCCTTGAACTCGATCTTCTCCGGGGTGTCGGGCGGCAGCTCGATGCCCCAGTTGACAGCCTTCAGGAACTTCACCGCGGCCTTGACCAGCGCATCCAGCACCGGGCCGTCGAACGGCTCCGCATACCACGGCAGGCGCACGATGTCGTCGAGGATGCCGACGACGACCTTGTGCTTCTGCGCGTTGCTGAGGCTCGCGCCGTCCACGATGATCCGCTCGGTCACGGCGACCGCCTGGAGCACCACGTTCCAGACGAGTTCCCAGTTGTGGTGAATCTCCGCGAAGGCGCCGTCGTACTCGTCGCCGTCCTCATCGAACGGGTTCCAGTCGATGCCGCGGAGCTTCTGCACTTCGCCCTTGAGGGCGTCCAGTTCCAGCTGCGCCCACACGAGGGCCACCAGCCGCTTGAGGTCGATCTGCACGGTCGCTTCCTCCATGAAATGCCGGCTACTGGCCGGCGCCCTGGGCCGGGGCCTCTTGCCCCTTCCCGTACTTGGCCTTGAAGAAGTTCTCGGCGCCGACGCCGACCGTCGTGATGCCGATAGATGTCACGATGGCCTCGATACATGCCCTGCGGATGCCGGCCGTAACGCCCGGAGCCCACATGGCGATCACGAACAGCGCCACGACGGCCAGAACGCCAAGAGCGAACTTCCGCGCGCCGATGGTCATGCCAGTTCCCCCAGTTCCTTGCGGACGATCTCGCGCAGAAGTTCAACCGAGAACAGCGTGCCCGGGCACGTTTTGCTTGCGAACTCACGATGACCGTGGATCTCGGACACGGGGACGTGGAACTTGGCGCACCACGGCGCCAGTACGCGCTTGGCCGCGATCTCCAGCATCTCGCGCGGCGGCGCCACTTCGTCGTAGTTGCCGACAAAGCAGAACCCGAGCGATCGCGCATTTTGGAACTTCGTGTGTGCGCCCGGGATGTCCGTCGTGCGCCCGACCATGCACTCGAAGTGGTCGCCGACCAGCTCGATTCCGGCGTGGTAGCCGATGTCCTGCATCGGTGGCTTCATCTGGTGCATATGGAAGTTGCGAATGGCCCCCCACGACACGGTGCCGCTGTCGCGCGTTGCGCTGTGGTGCACGATGATGCGGTTGGGCACGAAGACTGCGGGGCTCATCTGATGACCCCCTCGGCCCTGGCCGCGTGGCGCTCGAAGTCCATGCGCACGCCATCGGCCTTGCCGTTGACGGCCTCATACAACTCTGTAAGCTTGTCGCGATCGTCTTGCAGTTCCTTCACGTCGCGCTCGAGAGCGATGTCTGCGATCTTCCGCGCGCTCTCTTCTGCTGCGATCTTGGCCTGGGTGTTGAAGTACAGCCCGATCCCCGACAGGCACAGACTCCCGGCAAGCAGGATGTGCCCGGCGTTGATCTTGGGTTCCCACTGAATCTTCGGCACTCCGGCCTCCTACGGGTTGGCGATGGTGATGGGATAGCCGGCGGACACGTTGCCGTCGCTGTCCACGACGAACAGGTAGGCGGTGCCATTGGCGAACGAGCCAGTATTGAGCGTAACCGTGATCGACGTGCCGTTGGCGGACCACGCCGACGGGATCTGGATCTCTCGGTGCGTACAGAGGGTGTAGTCGGCGTTGTTTCCGATCTCAACGCGAGAGCGCGTGTTGTCGATGTAGATATCGTCGATCCATCCGCGCGCGGCAGGCTGCGCAACGCACGAACCCTCGGCAGCCTTGCCGTTCCAGTATCCGATACGGATTTGATGCCACAGTCCAGTAGTCGCCGCCGAACGATACAGATAGTTGGTTGACCAACTAACAAGCTGTCCGTCAATCCAGAAGTACCACAGACCAGTAGGCTCGTCGTCAACCGGGTTGCGCTTCATGTAGAACTGGAGCTTGTGCATGGAGCCCTGGAGCGTCGTCTGGAGATACTGGGACAGGTACTTCATACCGTAGGGGCTGCCGTTGCCGCCGCCCTCGTAGGAGTCCCACTGCGCCTGATTGCAGGCCATCGTCAACGCGACCTGGGGAAGCTCTCCAGATCCGTTTCCGTAGACATGAATGATTTTGTTGTTCCGGCTCAGGCTCCCCATCCCGTCGTAGCGATACCAGAACTCGATATAGATTTCGCTACCGATCAGATTGGAGTCGAACCGAACGCTGCTGTCCTGAACGTACTCTGGGTCGCTCATCGCGCCCCACCAGTTCATGAACATCGCCTTGCTGCCAGAGATGGCGTTTTCCGTTACGCAGCGAGGTCCCCACGCCCCAACGGAGTACGGGTTGGTGGCGCTGTGCGGGGCATCGGGGTCAACAACCGCATATCCACTGGTCCCGGACGTCAGCTCAATCCGGCTTCCGAGCGTGTTCTCCTCGAAGTTGTCCCACTGCAACGGCGCCGGCGTGGCCTTTGATCCGAAGTTGGCGCCGGCAATCGCCGCCGATTGTCCGTTGACAATGGTCCCGGTAACCCCACTGATCGTCGGGCTTCCGGCAGGAACGCTGACCCACCGCGCGGGGCCAGAGACATCAGAGAACTGCGTCAACACCGTGCCGCCAGAAGCAGACTGCCTGGCCTTGTAGTAATAGCTAGTATTGGCAAGCGCCGTCGCGTCAGTGTACGGATTGTTCGTGGCCAAAACTGTGGCCAAGAGCGTCTGTGTGGCCGCGGATGTGCCACGGAAGATGCGCGTCGAGTCGCAGCCGGCGATAGTGCCAACTGCAACGCTGATGGAAGAGCCGTTGCCGAAGGCCGTGCAGGTGGGCGTCTGCGCCGAAATGCCGCCCGTGGTAAGCGCCCACGCCGGAACAGCGTACTTCGTCGAGGCGTGCCCACTGTACAGCGCCCGCGCCGTGTACTGGAACGCCGAGTCGGGAGACGTGTTGGCCGTGGCGTCGTAGAAGACGTAGCCATTGAAGGCGTTCGGAGTGCCGTTGATCGAGATGCGCTTGATGCACGCTGCGGTGTCAACAGCGGAGAGCGCCGCCTTGTAGCCGCGGTAGACCGTATACCCAGTCAGACCAGTTGTGTCCGTTGGCGGATACACAACAACAGCCGTGCTGTCGCTCGGGTTGTCGGCAAAGGCGCGGATGTTCGACGGGGGAGGATACGAGCCAGACGACCCCATCCACATCCCGACAACAGTAACGTTGTGAGACAGGTACTTCCAGTCGTCGTCAACTGCTGTCACGGCATAATCGTATTGGATGCCGCTGATTGCGGAGGTATCGTTGTAATACGAAACCGAAACGCTGTCGATCTTGGCAAGAGTGCCGCCGTGTGGCCCGCGGAGAATGCGAAAACGGGCGAAGTCATCGGGCGGCGTCGGGTACTCCCAGTCCAGTGCAATCAGGCCGGTACCGCCAGAAGCAGACAAGTTTTCCACGGTCGGGGGCGGCGTCAAGTCTCGCGGAGTTCTCATCCCGTCTGAGGCAGTGAGCGGCCCTTCTTGGCCGAGAATGTCAACCGACTGCGCCTTGTACCCATACGATGAGTCGGCATTCGTAACTCGCGTGTCCTCCCAGTACCACGCGCCAGCCTGGCCGGCAATTTGCGGCCGCAGCGTGTCAGGGTCGATGTACTTGTAGAGAGGCCACGAATGCGGAGATCCGCCATACGGAGCGACAGAACGATACAGCTTGATCGTTCTGAAGTCTCCCGGCGCGTTTTGTCCAACGAAGCCAAGCGTGACCGGGACAACTCTATCTCGATTCGGAATGCTCATTGCGTAGATCGGAGCCGGCGGCCCAGCGTCTTCGATATTCTCCCAATATGCCGACCGCCGCAGCGTGTCGTTGTCGGCCGGCACAGGCGCCGGAACGAATGCCACATACGGCATGATCGCCCCGGATTCTGCGGCGTGCAGCGGGTTGCGCTCCAGCCAGATGCGGGCCTTCAGATTCGTCCAGCTCGCCGTGAGCGTGTCGGGATCGGCGCCGCCTTCGGCGATCGTGTACCCGTGGAACACACCAGGGTTGGGGAGGCGCTGCTCGATGGTCGGCGTGCGCGTAGGATGATGTGCATCGCGCGAGACGTTGACCCACGTATCGCTGGCCAGAGCGAACACCTCAGACTGATAGGCCGCACTGGAATCCGTCGCCACCATGATCATCGCCATCGGGGGCGACACCTGCGCGTGCGTCAGATAGCTGCGCATGGCAAAAGCCTTCGCCCACGTCGAGTCTGCGGCGGCGTTGCCCGGCCACCAGACGTTAGCGCCCTCGATCATGGCGCCGTCCATCATCGCGAACGCGGCCAGGGCGTTGTCGCCTGGATCGTCCGCGCGGCCGAACGTCGTGTTGCCGACGATCAGGCGATTGTCGAGGCCGCGCTTTGCGAATTCTCGGCGCAGTGCGGCGATGAACCGCACATGGTATTCCTCGAGCGCGCCCTGCTCAGGCTGTCCGCTTTCCCCAAATGTCTTGTTGTCCTGATCGCAATCCACGACATCGGCAAACGGCGACCAGTGATTCTCGCTGTCGTCGTAGTCCTGCATGGCATAGCCGGGGACAACTGACAAGTCATCAATGAATAGGCCGGTGTAGTCGCCGTGCATGCCAGTAGCGAGTTTCTCGTATGCCTCCGCCCAGATAAAGGCGGCGGTGTCGGCAGCGCCCGCGCGCATGAAGTTCATCACGCGCGTTTCGGCGCCAGTAGTAGCAACGCGGTACTCATATCCGCGCACAATGCGGTGTTGGGGGTCAAGCGCGTAGCCACTGGAATCAGCCCCAGTGTCGGCATACTCCTTCAGGCGCTTGTACGGGTAGCGGCTCGGCTGCCCGGCGAAGTTCTCAACGCGAAGCATCCACGGGTTGCAATACATCAGCACGATCTCGTCGGCGTTCTTGATTCGCAGGTCCCGCACAAGATTGGAGTAGAAGGGCTCGCTGCCGCCGCCCTCGGCAGCAAACGGACCGGTCACGATAGCGTCGAACGCCGCGAGCGAGTCCAGTACGGCATTCCGGTGTGACACAGACCATTCGCCCGCGCTGTCGCCGATCATCGGAGGGTCGTCATACCACAGGGCGAAGTATGCCGGGCGGCCGGGCGCGAGCAAAGATGCGGCAATCGGGGTTGCCGATACGTGTGCGCTGTCGCGGCCCTCATTCCCCGCCCCGTCCGTAGCCGTCACGAAATAGTTGCAGGCCGTACCGTTGACAACAGACTGGTCTGTGTACGTGCCATAGCCACCCACCATGTATGCGGCCCCAAGAGCGGCAAGATAGGTGGTGTCCGCCGCGCCCGTATAGTAACGGTAGACCTTGTATACGCGCGCATCGGCAGCCGGCGCGGCCCCCCAAACCAGACTAACCGACCTGTCTCCTGCGACGGCGAGCAATGAAGTGGGGGCTCCAGGAGCGGTGATGTCGTAGGAGTCTCCGGCGCGATCGTTGAAGACCTTGGCGATCCACCGATTGTCGATTCCGTTGGGCTTGTAGAACACACGATCCGTTGACGCGAAGCCGAAGAACGCCGTCGAATCACGGTGCGCATTGTGCGGGCGGTCGATGGCAACGCCGTGCGCGCGAATCCAATCCGTGTACTCGGTAGCGGTACAGACCCAGCCGCCCTCTTCTTCAACTATGTCCAGCAGCCAGTCAAGCTCTTCGGCGTCGAGGCCCTCTGAGTAATAGAGCCCGTGTGGGTTGGTCTTGAAGTCGTGCGTATAGAGCGACAGCAGCTGGCGCCCGTCTGCCTTCAGCTGCTCAACCAGCTTGCGGAAATTGGCTTTGACTTCCGCTTCCGTGATAGTCGTATTCGCCTTGGCGCCGACAACGCTCTCGATGCCGATCCACGTCGGCAGCATCATGACATCGCGCGGGGCGCGCCCGAGCGTGGCCGCCATGCCGGACACGGCCGTATCGGAGAACGCCGCCCCCAGGCCAGCGTTGGCCGCAATGCCATACGGGCCCGACTGACCACATCGCACAGATTCGTAGCCAAGGTTCTTGCACAGCACCTCCGTCCACGGCGACCATTGGTTGCCGGGCAGCGCCATCGACCGCGCCCAGCGGCGGCTGGTGCGCGGAACGCCAAGCGAGTCGCCCAGCGCGATGAGCCAGGACCGTTGCAACGACGTGCGCATGGAGTCCCATCCAGCGGCGTAGGTCGTCGTGTCGGTGGCGGCGTATCCGTTGGCTGCCGGTCCGTGGCCCCAGCGGCTGATCTGGTAGGCGTCGGCATAGATGTGCGCGCGCGAATGGGCGCCAATTTCGTGACCGGCGTTGTACCACGCCAGCAGATCGCCGGCCGTGCAGTTCACACCGTTGAGATACGCCTTGGTCGCATAGATGGTGTAGTGGCCGTTGTGGCTAGCCATAACGGCCGCATAGGCGTCGTTCGCGCCCTTGTTGCCGTCGTCAGTCTGGAATACGAAAGCGAATGTCTTGCCACCAGGGAAGTTCGTCGCATAGCTGCGCGTGATGTACTTGACCTCGAACCAACCGGCCGCGGCGCGCCTGTCGGTGAGCTCGAACCCCTGCGTCAGAAGCGTTCTGTTCGCGGCGTTGGCAATCTTCATCCAGATGGCAATGCCGTTGTTGGTTGCGCCGTTCGCAACCGCCTGCACGCAATCGGTGATATCGATTTGCAGATCGTGCTTCTTCGCGCCGTCTCCGTTCCGATTTCCGAGGCTGGTCATATCGGCAACGTCGCCGACTTCGTAGTACCGATTCAGTGTTGACCACGCCGGATACCACTTCGCGCGCGTGGTGTAATGGAAGCCGTGACGATCGGCGCTAGTCTTGTACTGCACCTGATTCGTGTAGCCGCACTTGGCGGCGTACTTCCACCATGTATCTCCGCTGCCAGGATCGCCATTATTCCAGGTATTCCACTGCCCGCGATAGCGGTACCAGGCATTCCACGCAGGATGCGACATCAGCACAGCGACGGTAGAGTCGTTGCCGGAGGTGTACGCGCCCTCGGTGTTGAGGTGAAACGTCGCGCTAACGATCGTGGCCCCAGCTGGCACCTTCGGGTCAAAGTGCACCAGCAGCGGCCTGGCTCTCGACGACCCGGCGTCGATGAGATTCCAATCGGAATCAGCCTTAATTCTATAGTATGTCTTGCGGTTGGCATTCGTTACCGTCGAGTCAAGGCCGGCGGTCGCAGTCCATAGCGTATCGATCATCGCGTACGCGAACGTGGTGTCGTCCACGCCAAGGGTGTAGACGTTGCCAAGCCCCAGCGCGTGCAGCGAGTCGGCCACGACGATAGCGCGGTCCTGATTGTCTACCTTGATGGTGTCCTTGGCCGCTGCCCCCGGCAACAGGATGTTCACGGCAGCATGGTTGATCGTCTTATCCATCGTGTAGACGTTGTAGTGCGTCGTGTACGATGTCGGCTGCGGGCGCGAGCCCATGCCAACCGCCTGCGCGCTGATGTCGCCGGACTTGATGCCGGGCTTCACCGCCGCGACACAGCACAGACTCGCCAGAACCACCAGCACCGCGTACACCGCATTCCGGCCGCTGAATCGCATCGCTTCCCCTGCTTCCTTGCTTGGGTTGCCGTAGCTCCGTCTGGCCCGTTTCGCTACTTGCCGAGGCCGCCGTACAAGGGATCCGCGAATACGCTGTCAGTCGGCGCAACGTGCGTGGCGTTGATGTAGATCCAGTGGTACATGCTGCCAGAAACGTAGAGCACGGCTGGGGCTACGATCGTTTCCGAAGCCGGCACCTTGACCGGGATGGCCTCCATCGCCGTGCTCGCGCCGTTCATGTAGAACGTGTTGTACCAGAAATAGTCGCCGGATCCGCTGTGCAGCACGTAGCCAGTGGGCAGTCTATCCTGCTGCGTTTCGGGGCCAAACACGAGCAGTCCCTTTGTACCGCCAGCGATAGCTTGCCGATTGTGGCCCTGGGACTGCGGGTTGAGGGCCATCGCCGGCCCACAGAACGCGGCCGCAACCAGTGCGACCACCAGCACAACTCTGAACGTCTTCCGCATTTCGTTGGCCTCCTTACCAGCCCTCTACGCTCTCGTGGTTGATTACCGTGACACTCCCGGCCTTGATGCGCTGGAGGAATCCGCTGCCGTCGGGATCGTTCGTAATCTCCTGTTCCAGATGGGCCCACACCGACAGCCTGTTCATGAACTCGTGCCGCACAAACCGCAGCGTCTTGCCATAGGTGGTGAAGCTGCCGACCACCAGCCGCATCCGCATGGTGTGGAGACCGACAGCCAGCGACGACACGTCCACGTCCGCGATCTTCACATCGCCATTGCCGTTCGACGCCGCTGCGTTGCCGACATCGCCGCTGTCGATGGCTACGTACAGAGTCCCCGTGGGCGTTGTACTGCTCGACGTGCTGCGCGTTTCCTCGAAGTCCTCATACGGCAAGTGCAGATGCGTTGTCCGCTCCCACGCCATCTTGCTGTTGGTATTCATCTGTCGCTGCCGGGTCTGCGTGAAATACTGCCCAGTAGTCAGCGGCGTATCGACAAACGGTCCGCTCATCAGTAGATCCTCCCGGCCCCGGGGTCGCCCTCGTCCCCGATGCGACTGCCAAAGCTTTCATCGTCTGCGGCAATGACGAAGTAGTTCTCAAGCATGATCTTCTCTAGTACCGCCTCGACGTAGGCAGCGCAGCTCAGCGGATCAATGGACACCTTCGTTACGCCGGCCTGGTCCATGGCGGCGCCGAGAGCCGAGTCCGTGATGGCCACCATGTCACCGATGTCGATCGTGGCGCCGTAGAACGGCATGGCCAGCGCGTAGGGCCGGGCCACCTCTCCGAAGCGCACCAGCGCGCGCTCGGCGGCCGTGGCGATCGACAGCGGATTGATCTCCCACTGTGTCTCGACTTCAAGAGGCAGGTCCACGCCGAACGCTTTGTCGGGATCGCGGGCCTCGTAAACGGCATCGTTGCGACTGCCGCGCGTCTTGTACTTGTAGACCACGCGGTTGTAGACGCTGGCCATGCTGCTGGCGGCGGTAGAGTCGTTGAGAATCGTGACATCTCCGCCGTCGTGATTTCCACTGAGTAGCGTCACAGCGCCGGTAGCCGGGAGCATGTACCACACGGCGATCTGCCCAGTCGGCCGCGGGTAGATGGCGATGTGCAGCGGCAGCAGGTCTTGTATGAGGTCGATGATCCGCGCGCCCTTGTCGAACGTACCGAAGCAGGTGTCATCAATCGTTTCGGTGACGAGCGCACCCCAGCCGGCCGCGTCATACAGCGGCGTTACCATCTCGTCAGCGTCGAAGTCGTAGACCTCATAGCCGGCGATGTCCAAGATCAGGTGTCGAATCATGCCGATCGCGCCCAGCTCGAAGTCTTCGCGGACACGCGAGGTTGTCAGCATGAACTTGTCGCCGGCAACGTAGGCGTCGGGCTGCGTTGACCAACCCTCTTTATTGATCTTGATGGACCCGGAGCCGCCGTCGCGCGTGAAAGTGCAGTCGCTGGAGATGTTACCCGTTTGCGACTGGTTTCCAGACGGAAGCACGATCTTGAACGCCGTTGCCGACGTGAACTCGATGAAGATTTCCTCGTCGGCGATATCCGCGCCACCGGACACGATCTCACACCCGGCGCCGACCTCTTCGTTATCGTAGCCGGACGAATCCTCGTCAGTCTTGACCATCTCGATTTCGCTGACCCACGCCGTATTCTGAAAGCGCACCTTGCGCGGAAGCGTGGCATTGACCAGCGCCGTCATGAGGTCTTCGACCTCAATCGAAATCGTGCCTCCGGCGCTTACGGTCACGTCTTGCAGGCGCCCGACACCGATCGTGGCCCACAGATCCTCTTCGACAAACCCCACCTCGAGACGCGCCCAGCCGCCAGCGCATGCGCGCACAGTGTCCGCAGCCTGGATGTTCGTCAGCACGACCTGCCAAGCCTGGCCCTGCACCGTCGCAAACTCGCGTTCGCGCTCGAACGTGATCGGCGACAGATCCAACACTTCTTCAAGGTCCGTGACGATCGTAGTCGTGACCGCATTGTAGCCGCGCATCGACAGACGAATGCTAGGGCCCTCGCCATAGAGATGGCGGGCTCTGGCAATCCACTCTGCCGAGAAATAGCTCACGCGCTAGTCGCCGATCGTCAGGGTGTCGCCAGCCACATCGCGCTGGCCGGTCGTCACGGCGCCCTCCGGGACATCCAATGCCTCGACAGCCGCGGTAACAGCAGCGCGCAGGACCGTTGTCGCCGTCCCTCCGGACCACTCTGTTTCCAGCCCCGCGTAGTCCGCGAACTCGAGGTACAGGGCGAGATGCACCAGGCCGTCACCATAGCGGTCCACGGCTACCACAAGACCGGGGGCGGCGACGAAATCGGTATGGTTCCCGCTTGATCGCGCGGACTCGACCATCGGCCGGTGTGCGCCAAGCACCTTGAGAGTCGTCGGCATTGCGGCCTCCTACAGCCAGGTGAACGAAACAGCCTCGTTCACGATGTTCTTGTAGATCGAGTTGGCGCCGTTGTTGTATTCGCTGTAGGCCGTGCCGGTGTAGTTGTTGGCCCCCGTGCCGCCATAGCTGGCTACGAAATAGGCCGACGAAGGCGACATGTTGCAGTCATGCACCATGCCGCCGACGTTGTTGTTTCCGTAGAACAACAGGTGGTCGCCGGAGCCGAGCGAGTAGCGGTGGTCGATGTCGCAGCGCCTCATGCGCAGCGTTGACTGTTTGCTCGACGCCACATCGCCCTCAAGATGGATGACATGCTCGATCCCGCCCTGATAGTTGAGGGCCGCGATCTGCGTGTTGTCGATGACCAGCCGCACCATGCCGCGGCCGCGAATGCCTGCCAGCCAGCGGTTGCCGCTGCCGTAGGTCTGCATTCGCAGCGTGCATCCCCTAACGCCGACATACACGCCATATGGCCCGTAGAGAGTTTGCGGCATGACATCGATGGCGTACGCCTTTGCGATCGCGCCGATCACCGTGCCCGCCTGTACCTCGAATCCGATGTTCTCGATGTTGACGGCAATGGTTTGGCTTTCAGGCGGCGTCACCTTGAGGAGCGTGTCCACGTTGCTGCCGATGATGCGAGTGCCCATTCCGAGGGCCGCCGCGTTGGCAATACCCAGACCCCGGATGTTGATGCTCCCGCCGACCAGGACGTGCTCGGCGAAGTCGCCTGGCGCCACGAGAATCGTCTTTGCGTGGGGGTAGCCGTCGGTCTTCTGCGCTGCCGTGACGGCATCATTGATCGTCGGATAGTGCCGACGATCCACGGCAGCAGCGATGTCCGCGCCCATCTCGCTGTTGGTGTTGCGCGGGGCCACGACGTACACGTTGTCCTGCGTGGCCATGAAGGCGATCATCTGGAGGATTTCCAGATAGCTCGCGTACCAGTCGTTCGACTGGTCTGGCTTTTCGATCATGCCGAGCGCGTTGGACATCCTTGTCCTCCTAGACCACGGCCGCGGCCGGGCCCGTCAGTTCGATCAGTGTCGCCTCGAGGCTGCGGTATCCCGCCCGCAGCGTCTCGGTCGCTACCTCGGCGCCTTCCCAATACACGACGATCTTGCCGCCGATCGGGTCGCCGGTCGGCAGCATGTAGAACCGCCTGGCCTCGGCGTAGGCCAGCAGCTGCTCCGCGTCTTCGTTGCTGATCGCCTTCCAGACCTGTTTCCACTTGCGCCGCGAGCCACGCCGCTGCACGCCGACGACAAGGCCGTCGCGCTCGTGCACGATCTCCGCGAAGACGCGGTGCTGGTTCTGGTCGAGGCGATCGCTGCCAGGCTGCGCCATGGGGATCGTGTACGCCGGCCAGTCGGTCCCGCCCAGCGGGGCCGATCCCAGCGGATCGAGTCCGAGGCGCCCGGTACCGGCGCCAGACGTGCCAAGGTGCATGAACGCAGGGCTAGGCAACGCTCCGCCTCCGCGATCTGTAGGTCCTGTTGACCTTCTGCTCCGCTTCGCGTGTCACCATCTCGGCAAGCCGGCGTTTCGCCACTGGCGAATCAAGGAATACCGTCGATCCGCGCGGGAAGACGACCGTCGTCCGCGCGTCAATGGTCACGTTGTCGCCGCCGCCTGAGAGCATGGCGGCCGTCTTGTTACTGGGGGTGACATTGCTGCCCTTCGGGAGCCAGACCATCTCGGGGCCGTACTCGCCGACGATCGTCGGGCCGTAGGCGGGGCCGCCGAGGGCGCGCCCCTTGACCATGCCCGTCGCCGCCTGGGCCAGTCCGGGCGGCAGGATGTACGAGAGGCCAAGATTGAGTAGTCCCGACACCAGCGTTGCGAAGACCTGCTTGCCGATTGATTCGATGTCGAGCAGCTTGGCTTTCGAGTCCATGATCGCGTTGACCAGCGAACCGTCGATCGCCTGGGCCAGCGAGACCACGCCGACCTTGATCACATCGAACGATTTCCGGCGCTGTTCGATCTCGCGCATTCCAGCAGCGAATCCGCTGAGAGTCCGTCGTCCAGATGATGCGATGTCTCCGGCCAGCTTCAGATTGAGGCCCTTGATTTCGAGCGTAGTTCCCTTTGAAATCGCAAACAGCCGCCGGTAGTAGTCTTCGATTTCCCGCAGAAGCTCTTCGGGCGTCTTGTCAACCATGATCGGGGCGCCGGTGGTCGAGACGCTGATGCGCTTGATCGTAATCCCAAGCGCTTTCGCCCGCGGCGCAAGAGCGGACGCCCTGGCCGCAGACGTAGCCGCCTCAGAGTTGCTTTCGTAGTAGTCCTGAATGGCCTTCCGCAGATCGTCGGCACTTCGATCGGATGTGATCCGCGCGCCGCTCGTGTTGACCTTCAACTCAGTGATCGCAATACCAAGCGACTTCGCCGTCCGCTGCAATGATTCCAGGCGAATCTCGGCGCGCGACTTCGACTCAAACGGCAGCGCCATTCGATTGGCGCCAATACCCATAATCCCACCAATGCCGAGCCCCTCGATCTGCTTGTCGATCTCCTTCGACTCGGCGACGAACGCGCGATAGGCGGCAATGATGCGATTGGCGTTCTGGCCGTCGAAGTCCCAACCGGCGCCGAATACCATGTTGGGCACGATGCGCTTCTTGGCATCGTCGCCAAGGGTGTCGAACCAGCCCCACGCACGGCGACGCATGTTGTCGTTTGATGCGGCCGCCGTGAGTCCGCTGGCCCAACTTTCGATTGTCGGGCCAGCGCCAACGGCAATCTCGCGAGCGAGCGCCTGCAACGCCGCCTTAAGGTTGTCGATCGAATCGTTGACGGCAGCGGCCTTCCCGGCGCTGATCTTGTCGAGCGTCCCGCCAAACGAATCGAACTGCTCGCGAGCCGCGCGCACGGCTTCGGCGCCATCGGCGAACACGGGAATCATTTCCGTGCCGGCCCGCCCGAACAGCTTCATCGCGGCCGCGGTTCGCGCAGCCGGCGTCGGCAGCTTCGAGATGGCGTCCCCGATGGCCTCGAATGCCGCCTCGGGCTTCATCTGCGCCAGCTGCCTGGCGTCCAGGCCAAGGCCACGAAGCATCGTCCTAGCGCCGCCGGCCCGCGCGACGGCCTCGGCAATGGCGCGCTGGCTGTATTTCATCGACACAGCAAACGAGTCGATGCTTGCACCCGACAGCTTTGCCACGTGGCCGTACTGGCTCAGTGATTCCGTAGAAATCCCGAGCCGCTTGCTCATGTCGTTGATGTTGTCGGCAGCGTTGAGCGCGGCCTGGCCGGCCATCAGGAACGAGCGGACGGTCATGCCCCCGATGGCGGCCTTGATCAGTCCGGCGGCGGCGTTGAGCGGGCCGGAGATCGTTGATGACATATGGGCGATATCGGCGTCAGTCTTGCGAGCCTGGTCGCCCACGCGCTTGAACTCGCGGGCGCCCTCGGCGCCAAAGCGGCGGATCTCATCGACGGACGCGCGGAGATTGGCGATCTCGTCATCAATTACCCGCAGGCGAATCGCAACGTCCTGCTCATTCGCGTTCAATGTCTCCGCCCCCTCTCCGCTTCCGCGCCTCGTGTTCGCCCACCACTCGCGCCACCATGTCCAACCGTGCCATCAGCCGTTCGTCCTGATCCAGCAGCCCTCCCGCCTGCGGGAGCGCCCCGGTGCGCTCCATTCGTCGGTGCAGGCGCAGCAGCCTGCTTGCGATCGCCAGCGCCTTCGGCTGGTACTGAATCGGGCACCCTTCGCAATGCGTCTTCGGCCGGTCGCAAGTGGCGCAGTCGAAGACCTCTGCCGCGCTATCCGGGTCTGCCACTTCAAGAAGGAAGCGGACAGCGCTCTCTATTCCCCCAGCGCCTGATCGAAGCCAGGGCCGGCCTCGAACAGGTTCGCCGCCGTGCGGATCTTCACGAGCATCCACCGCGGCAGACGCTTGAACGTCTCGGTCGTCAGCTGCGTAATCTCTTCGCCGTCCACCACCAACCCGCTGATCGCGTCCACGGATCGGCAGAGCTTCACCACGTCGCTGGCGGTCTGGTTGATGTGCGGAACGCTCATGGCGTCGAACGTGATCAGCGCATCGCTGATGGCCATGTCGTCAGCGCCGGTCAACATGCGAAACGTGACCGTCACGTAATCGCCCGGCGCGCCGCCCACTACCTCTCGCAGCGTCTCCTTGTTGTAGAGGAACTTCAGCCTGTTGGTCGCTTCCACGGGACTCTCCTTGTCTACGTGTACGCCACGGTCGTGTCGTCCTTCACCGTGACTTTGATCAGGTTGTCGCTGCCGCTCTGGAACGCCTTGCACCGCAGCGTGCCGAGGATCGAGTCATCGCCGGCGCCGACAGCGCCCGCGTAGGGGCCGATCGGCCGCGCGTGCGGAATCTCGATCAGCACCCGGTAGGCGTTGCTGTTGACCTTCATCTCCAGCGAGAGATTGACTTCCTGCTGGTTCTTCCAGGCGTTGTACTCGGCCAGGGCCGCAGCGCCCGAGAACACGCGCGTCAGCTCGAACTCCAGCGTGCGGCTGTGCGCGGTCAGGCTCGACGGCTGGTCGCTGTCCAGCTCGATGTTGTCTTCGCCGGAAATGGTCCGCGCGTAGTCGATCTTGATGCCGCGGATGGTGCGCTCGCTGGCCAGGGAACCGCCGTTGTAGGCGATCTTGAAGTCGCCGGCGCGCAGGGCCGCCCAGTTCAGCGGGTACGCCGGCATGGCCGCCACGAGGGCCGCGGCGTTCGCTCCGAAGTTGCACGCCACGCCGCCGACAGAGAGCTTCGCCATCGCTGTGCGCTGCACGTCGAGCGACAGCTTGTTGATCATGGCGCCGACGGCCGTCTGCGACGGCGTGCTGGTGCCAAGGTCCACGTTGCGGTCGCAGAACACCTCGCAGTACTCCGGCGTATTCGCCGGCACCAGTACGTGCTCGCTGCTCACGATGGACTGCCCGCCCAGGGCCAGCCACCACAGATACCCGAACTGCGCCGGGTCGATCTCGGCGCCGTCCACGGTGAAGCTGTGGTCGAAGCCGGCCGGGACCACGCCGATATCATCGGGCGTCAGATTGTTGATGCGCTCGTACGTCTTCGGCTCTGCCGAGATGTTCGCGTTGTCGCAGACGATCACGAACTTCGGCGAAGCGGTCGCCGACGCGCTCGACGTGCGCCCGATGCCAAACTTGCCGGTACGCTTCGGGTTTCCCATGCTCTTGCCTCCGTGCTCTAGGTCAGTTTCCGCTCAGGTCCAGTGCGTACCGCACGTCCACGTGAATCGTCAGGTAGTCGAACGTCAGCAGGTTCTCGGACTCATCCTCGAAGGTGACAACGGCGCGGTCCCAGCCCGTGACGTGCGAGTCGCGAACGTCGGTCGGCTCTCCGAAGTCGGGCGTCGTGTAGAGCAGTGCGACGATCTCGTCCTTGAGGCCGATCAACATGCCCTGATTGTCCGCCGCGCCGTCCACGCCCTGCGTCGAGGCGATCACGATCTCGACCGTCTCCTGCCACTCCACTCCGTCCAGCGTCTCGTCAACAGCACGGCCGGCGCCGGCGTACACGGCGATCACGGGATAGTCGAGCGCGTTCGGCACGGCGCCGGCCACGATCTGCGCCGGCGTGGCCGTGGTCCAATCCCGGGCCACCAGCAGCGCCACAAGCGCGTCGATGTGGGCACCAGTGCTCACGCCTGGCCCCCTCGGATGTGCTCGATGATGATGCGCTTGATGTCGCGGATGTCTTCAGGCTGCCAGACCATGAACGGCCTGGCCGGGATCTTGCCGTCGAGGGATCCGAACTGGTGCACGGCGGGGTAGTAGTAGCCGTCTTTGCTGTGCAACTTCGTGTAGACGACGAAGCCGTTGCGGCCGACAGTTGTGGCAGCAATCGACTTCTTGAGCGCACCGGTATCCTGCAAGATCGAATACGTCTTGAACATGTACGCGCCGGTCGCGGTGTCGATCTTTCCGGGGACGGCGCCACTGCCCACCCACTTCTTGCGCCGACGCTTTCCCTTCATTCTCGATGCGCGCAGGCGCGAGTCGCGGCTGTCCTTCGTGGACTCCGCCAGCGGCTTCCACCGCTGCGGGCGGCCCTGGTCGTTGAAGTTCCGCAGCACCGACCGGTAGGCGATCGTCTGCATCCGCGCCATGGGAAGCCGCTGCGCGCGCGCGATCAGCGATCCGAGCAGCGCCGACGCCTGCTTGCTTTCCACGGTCACGGTCAGCATCTCAGCCCCAGGTCGTTTCGTCGCCCATGCCGAACACGGGAGTGTCGTCAGACCCGGCGATCGTCACTTGCAGCTCGTCGGCGTCCACCGGGTCGCCGCTCTCGCTACGCAGCGGCGAGTCGATCATGGTCAGGTCCGACTTGATGAGCGCGATCGCCGCCATCGCCTCTTCGATCAAGCGCTCCGCATACGCCTGCGGAGTGCCAGACTTCTGCGACATCTTCGCGCGCAGGTAGAGCCCGGCCGTCAGCTTCGCCGCCGCCGTCTTGACGTACTGGTCAACGTCTTCCTCGACACCGGAGAACAGCGGCACGACGAACGTGCCGCGAAGGTGCGCGTCGATGATGCCGCCGGCCTCAGCGATCCACGGATCAACCGTCGTCTCGTCGGCCAGGACCGCGGCTGCAGCCTGCGGCGCGTACACCAGCACGTCGGATGCGACGCAGTAGTTCATGATCTACTTGCCGCCCTTGGCGGCGCGGGGGCCGGACTGGGCCTGCTCCTTGCCATTAGGCTCCGGCTCGCTGGTCGCCGGCCCCGCGCCGTTTCCGCTCTGCTCCGCTTCGCCAAGGCCCTGGGCCAGCAGCTGCTCGGCGACGGCCTGCTCCACCGTCACCGTCTCGCCGGCCAGGTGCGACTCGCTGCCGAACAGCACGTTCGTCAGGAGCTTGATCGTCACTTGCTTCACCGCTCGTCCTCCGTTGGTGTGGGGCCGGCCGCGGAGCCGGCCCCGTCCATCATGCCGTCCGCGCCTACGTCCAGAGTTTCAGCGCGTACAGCTTGTTCTTCATCGTCAGCCCGGGCAGACCGGTCTGCGTCATCAGCAGGAACCGGCCCGCCGGGTCCTCCTGCTCGTAGACCTTCGCGAACCGGCCGTACATGCCGTCCGGCGCCTTGCTGTCGATCGGGTGCGTCGTGACGAACTGACCGACCGGGCCGTCCGCCTTGATGATCGCGATGTTGACGTTGGTGGCGTTGTCCGACAGGTAGGGCACGAACGAGCCGGCGCTGAAGTAGCCGCCGTCCACGATCGTGATCTTCAGGCCGCTGATCTTCTCCAGAATGCCCATGACGGCATACTGGTCCTTCGTGACCTCGCCCAGGATGGCCAGCGCCTCGGCCGACTGCATCAGGTACTTCAGGGCGTCCGAGCCCATGAAGACCTCGGTCGCCTCGGCGCCCCAGTTCTGGCGCACCGCGTCCTTCGCGGCCTTCAGGTTCGCGATCGGCGTGCTCGTCGCGATCGTGCTCCACGGCGTGCTCACCGTGGCCGAACCGCCGATGCCGAAGGCGTAGCTGTTGGTGACGCCCTCGACCACGGCCGACACGGTGCCGGTCCGCAGCAGGTCCCAGCACAGCTTCTCTTCGGTGCGGTCGAACACGTCCGCGAGGTCCTGCATCTCGCGGGTCAGCAGCTGGTTGAACATCTCCGGCGCGTTCTGGCCGGGAGCGTTCTCCCAGCGCAGCAGGCGCTCGTCCACCAGCTTCTGCTCGCGCATGGTGTGCAGCCGCGCCTGGATGCGGGTCTTGCCGGTCATCGCCGTCGCGCCGGCCCGGCTGTTCTCGTTGCGGAACGTGGTGATGCCACGGTTCCACGCGATCTGGTCGAACTCGTACAGGTTCGAGTCCGACGTTTCGGGGGTGAACAGCGTGCGAGCGATGTACCGCTTGTCCGGCACGAAGCTCTGCACCAAGCCCGTCAGCTTGGCGTTGGAGGGGAACATCGGCATGGTCTTCCTCACTTCCGTGTGTGGCGGCCGTTGCGGCCGAATCGTTGCTCCGTCGCCGTCACATCCTTGTGGCGGCTACTGCGCGGCTACAGGCACTCGATGCCGGCGGAGATCAGATCCGCCTTGCCATTCGCATCGCAGCCGTGCAGCTGGTCGTAGGTGACGGTGCCCAGCTTGAGGACCTCGGCGACGTGATCGGTGGCCGACGCCGAAGCGTTTCCGTCCTTCATGTCCACTTCCTCGAGCAGGATGTACTTCGCGGTCTGCGTGCCGTCGCTCGCGGCGTCGTTGTACTGCGCGAGCTTGCCGCTGGCAGTGATGACGCCCAGCACCAGGTACGGCAGCAGGATGTGCGTCTTGCCGGTGTTCGATGCGTCCACGGCCGTGGACACGATCGTCTTGGGCACGCTGTGCACGTTCTGCCGGATCGCACCGACCGGGGTCCGCGTGGTGGTGTTCAGAGCCATGACTTTCTCCTGTCATCGCCGGCCCGCGGCCGGCAGGTTGTTGCGCGTGGTCGTGGCGAAGAGCCGCGACTACTTCGCGTACTTCTTGGCCATCTCCGCGCCCTCGGAGAACTCGCGCTCGAACTGCGTCAGCTTGTCGTTCTGATCGCCGCCGGCGTTGGCCTTGTCGTCGAAGTTCATGACCTTCGGCGCCTTCGCCAGCGCGTCCTTCCACGACGCGAACCCGCTGCCGTCTTCGCTGAAGTTGGCCTGCGACCGCAGGGCCAGGCCCGCCGCGATCGTGGCGTCCTTCACCGCGGGGGCCAGCTTGCCGGCGCGGATCGCGCCATCGACCAGCGACTCAACCTCGGTCTTCGCGGCGGCGGCCTCGAACACGGCCACCTTGTCGCGCTCGGCCTTCAGCTCGTTCGCGTGCTTCGTCTCCAGCGTCTTGATGGCGTCGGCGTGCGCCGTCTCCGCGGTGGCGAAGTCGGCCTTGGCCTTCGCCGCGTCGGCTTCCGCCACGCGCAGCTTGTCCTTCAGCTCCAGGTTTTCCTGGGCCAGCTTCTCGTCCATGTCGTCCTCCATCTCGAAGTTGATGGCGAGCACCGCCGCGTCATCGTCGGAGAACAGACTGGCCAACCCATCAGGCCCGTTGAGGCCCTTGACGGCCGGGATGCGGCTGCCCAGGATCGCAACGTGGTCGAGGAATTTGCCGAAGGTCTTGTCGCCGACTCGCGCGCCGATGCGCAGCCCAGCCGACACGCCGTTGTAGGCGCCCGCCGAGATGGCGCGAGCCACCACGGGAACGGTGTCGAACAGGGCCTCGAGGAAGTCCCCGCTACGCCTCAGGTCCACGACCTTGCCCCCCGCGGGTGCGGCGCCACCATCGTGGCCGCCGATGCGCAGGACGGGCTTGTACTGGTCTGCGGTAGCGCGGAACGTGGCCACGATCTCGTCCAGATCGGCGGCCGTGTAGTCGCCGGTGCTGCCATCGCTGGCAGTGTGGCGACCGGTGCGAAACACTTGCACCCACGCCCTATTGGGAGCGTCATCGCGGCCAGTGGCCCGCAGGAGCTTCGTCATTTCGCGCGCCTCACGTTCTGAACCCGAGCATCGGAAGGATGCTGGGCGGGTTCGTCGTCTCGGTGAATGCCTCGCCCTGCACGATCGGAATCAGCACAGAGCGGCACTGGTAGTGATTCGGGGGAAGCGCAGCGACCCAGCGCTGATCGTCCTTCTTGAGAACGACACCGTGCCACGCCTGGCAGTACTCGCTGGTGCGCGAGTCCATGACGGCCGAGTACTCGAACGCCCGCACGAAGTCGCCGACTTCTGGGTCGCGATAGAGGTTCATCTGCCCCGTGTTGTAAGCCTCGCTCATGTTCGTGCGCACAATGTTGTGCAGACGCGGAGCGGAGCCGACGCCGGGGTCAACCTCGGCCAAGTAGTAGGGCTCGAAGATGTCAGCGAGCGCGGCCTCGACCGCCGCGTAAGTGTTGCCGCGCACCATGCCGCGGCCGATGGCCTGCTTGGCCTGCTCCAGAAGGGCGTCCGAAGTGACGCCGGCAACGGTGAACGCCTGGCGCGTGTAGTGCTGCAGCAGGTCCTTCTGGACGGGCACCTTGCCTTTCCAGAAGGTGAGGATCTCGCGCATCGAGAACGACAGCTCGCCGTCGTCGAAGTTCAGCGGTGTGCGATCCTTGGGCTGCAAGTCAGCCTTGACGCCGGCGGCGTCCAGACCCGACACAACGCCCTTGAAGCCATCCTCGGCGCCGTGGGCCAGGGCGAGCCCGAAGCCCTTCTCCAGAGCCGCGCGCAGCTCGCCGACGTGGCCGAGGCGGAGCCTGTCGATCGCGGCCTGGTCGCGAGTTTCGATGATGCGCGCCTTGCGCACAGCGCGCTTGAGGTCGGCGTGCATGGCCTGGACGGCGCGCGCGGCATCGCGTTGGGCCTCCGCCTCGATCGCGTCCAGCGTGCGCACCGTCTCGGCGAAGTCCATCTTGGCCGCGTGCTTGAGCCCGGCAGGCTCGGCGAACGTGGCGCCGCGCTTGTCATCCTTGGAACCACCGGACGCGGGCGGGGCGGGCGGCGTGGCCGGCGGGCCCTGGGGGTCGGGGCCGTTTGCGCCGGGCGTCTGTTCCGGCACACCGCCCGCGTCCGTGCTGCCGGCGGAGGTGCGGGCCGGCAGGGTGAGACGTTCGCGGACCACAGGCTCGTCTTTCGTGACGATGCCCTTGTCCACGAGCGTTCCGAAAGCCGCCGCGATTTCGGCGAACGCCGCATCGGTGAACGGCTTGAACTTGAAGGCCGGGTAGCGCTCGGCGGTGTAGTTCCAATCGACCAGCCGCCGGATCAGCTGCTCGCCGACAATGTTCTCTTCGATCTCCTTGCCGAGCGAGTCGAGCACCCAGGCGAACGATTCGCCGTGCGACTTGCCGAGCGAGTAGCTGCCGGACTTGCCCTCGTCCAGCATCAGCTGCGGCACAACGCAGCAACGGGCCATCATGCGGTCGCAGTAGTCGATCGCGCCCTGGTAATCGCCGCCCTCGCGGGTGGCCTCGACGAACTCGACTTCCCAATCCTTCGGGATGGCCACGGCCTTGTTCGTGGCGGCGTTGGCCAAGGCGGCGACGATGGCCTTCTTGTCGCCCTCGCTCGCCCCGGGGGCGTGCTTTGCCACCGGCAGGGGCATCGCGTAGCGCTCGAGGAAAACATTCCAGAACCGAGCGATGAGGTCCTTCGCCTTGTACCAGCGGTAGGCCGCGCGCAGATCGCTCTTGCCGCGGAAGTCGCCGTCATGGTCCCAGGCCCATACTACGAAGTAGGAGGCGTCCAGCTTCTTGGCGCTGCCGTGGCCGATCTTCTGCTCCAGGTGCAGCACGTTGCCGTAGTCGTCCGTCTTGACCGTGAACGTCTCGCCGTTCTTGGGCTTGATCGCGCTCCAGCCGTACATGCCGGACCACTGGCCGTCTTCGATGTACCGATAGACGATCTCCTGCACACTCAGCTTGAAGGCCATGGCCATCAGCGCGCGGCGCAGAACGCCGTCAACCGTGCCGGACATCTGCTCGAACTGGTCGCGCACGAAGTCGGCGATCTCGATGTCCTGGGGGTCGTCCGACGCCGGCTCGATCGCCCAGCCCGTTGACAGCCGCGCGTAGATCTTGAGGGCAATGGCCGCCTTCAGCTGCGGCTCGCGCTCCAGCATCTCTCGGTACTGCTCGATGGTCAGCCCATCGTCGGAGTACAGCGCCGACAGTCCACCAACGGACTGCTCAACCGTCACGGCCTTCTCATCTGTGGAGATGGCCTTGCGCTGCAAGCCCGCGAAGTTCAGAACGCGCCCGACGATGCTACTCATAGCGCGAGCGCCTCCAGTGTTCCGGCTCCAACCACGGTGCCAACGCCGTCAAGCAGGCCGTTGGTCGTGGCCAGGCTCATGGCGCCGACGAAGGCGTCCACGCAGTCGTCGTGGTCGTCACCGGACTTGGCCATGCCGTCGAACGTGCAGAGCTCCCCGATAAGGGCCTCGACGGCGATGCCGGCGGCGGTGCCAGGCATGGGCAGGTAGACGCGGTGCTGCTCGACCCAGGAGACGATGCGGCTGGCCCGTAGGCCCTTGTCTTCGCGGACCGGGCACGGCGTAACGCGGGGGTCGAACAGCTCGCGGACTTCCTCGGCGAAGCCGGCTTGCGCCTGCGCGGCCTCAACGCCAGCGACGATCGGGTTCCACTTTTCGACCTGCTGCAGAATGATCTCGCGCTGACGGTGGAACCCGGCGCGTTCGCGCACCATGTCCACGACGAAGTACCGCCGCAGGCCGGGCTCCGACTCGCGAGTCACGCCGATGGTGAGGTTTACGAAGAAGTCGCCAGCCTCGGTCTTCTTGGCCGCCATGTCCGTGTACTGGAAATAGGCAAGGCCCTGCGGGGGGCGCGCCTCATCGGCTTGGTCGTTGCCGTACCACATGAGGTCGGCGTACTTGAAGTAGCGGCCCTCGCCGGCGCTGGTGTCCTGCTGCATCTGCGCCGGGAAGTCGAGCGGACCCATCTCGAAGTACTTGTCGATGCACTCTTGCCGCGTGGTCAGGTCGGGGAACGTCGGCTCCCACTGGTCACGCGGCGCCGCGTAGTTGCGCACCATCGGCAGCCGCAGCACCTTGCCCGTCAGCGGGCCGTGCGGGTCGCCGCGGCGGCCGTTTTCCATGATGTCCCACTTGTCGCCCGTGCAGTAGCGCGTGCCGATGTGGTGCACCTTGGTCTGCGGGATAAACGTGCCGGCCAGGGTCGATCCGTACCACGAGTCCAGGTTCGCGCGCTGGCGACTCGTGCGCGCCGTCTCGCCGACCACGATGTCGTCGGCGAACGCGACCTCGAAGTGGCGCATGGCTGCCTGCTTGCCGGCGCCGAGCACGGTGATCGTGCCCTCGGGCAATGAAACGTTCTTGCGCTGGAGGATCGTGGACGCGCGCTTGGCGAAGCGACCCGAGCGAGTCTTGGCGTTGTCATCGTAGAACGGCCCGAAAAGGCGGATTAGCGTCTCATTCGTGGACAAGTGGCCATGAATGGCTTCGTGCAGCGCTTCGGCCGGCTCGGTTGACGCCGACGCGATGAGGATGCGCACTTCGGGATCGCGCAGGATGTAGGCGATCGAGCGGACAATTGTGCCCGTCGTGGTCTTGCCCAGGCCGCGGAACGCCAGCACGAGGTCGCGCTTGTTCTCGCCGAAGTGCGTGAGGTTCTGATGGCGGATGATCTGCGCGTGGGCATCGCTCACGTTGTAGCCCAGCATCCGCTGGAGCGTGGCGATGGACTCGAATTGCCGATCGGCGTCCGGGCCGCTGTAGGTCAGCAGCTCGCGCAGCTCGCTGTCGGCCTCGCGCGTGACTTCCGCGGCGACGGCCTTGGCTTCGGCCACAAGCACTTGCCAGGCGGTCAGCGCCATCAGCAGCACCGCCAGGGAAATGCTCGCCCGGATCGCATTACGCATCACCGGCACCCTCCAGGTCCGCGACGATGGCGCGGAAGACCTCGGGGGTGACATGCGTGGAGACGATCTTCAGCGCGCGCTGAATCGCGTCTCTTGCCTTCGCTTCGGTAACATTGATGTCCATTCGGGCCGGGAATAGGCCCTCGTGCTTGCCGAGCAGTTCAAGGCCGCGCAGGGCGCCGGTCGCGTCGAAGGTCCACTGGCCGTCGATGACCTTGCCGCGGGGGCCGGTCACGGGAGTGGCAACCATGCACCGGTCCACAACCTCGCGGATCTTGGCCAGGACGGGGAACTCGGTGGACTGGATCTGCGCCACGCGGGCTTCGATGATCTCGCGAATGCGGGCCTGGACGCCCGGCTCGCGCATCAGCAGCGCGCTCTTGACCTGCGGTGAACCCCAGCCGACCTGCTTGGCGGCGTCCAGGGCATTGAAGGACACGCAGAAATGCTGGCAGAACAGCTCGCGCCGCTCTACCGAGCTGGTGCTCGTGGTGATGCTCCGAGGCTTTTTCGGCTTCGGCACCCATCCTGCCTGACGGGCTGACGGCGCGGCGGCTCCGTCCACGAGCGGGGTCCCACTCACTCCGCGCCATCAAACCCGCGGCAATGGTACCGGCGGTGGCGGTTGCCTAAATAGGCACGCCAAGCGAACGAGGAAAGTGTGGCAGGCGTCCGCAGCGGGAGCAGACGATAGGCTCCCCGACCTCAAGGCCAATTTCAGGGTAGGCATCCACAATGCGCTGGGCCACGGCCAGGCTGGGCGTCTCGCGGCTCACGAAGCGCGATACGGCTGGCCTATTTCCGCCGGCCACCCGCTCGGCAACGTCGGCCAGCATGACGGTCCGGTGCCGCTCGAGCCAGCGCAGGAACGCGACGGTGACGATCTCGATGGCCTGCCCGCGATCCAGCGGCGGGTATCCTCGTAGCATGAGGTCGCAGTCCTGGTGAACGGTGCGGGTGGTCATTGGGCCTCCGTGCTAGTGAATCCTACTGCCCGATGTCGGCGGGCGTGCGAACGGGCTCCTCGTTCATGGTCATCCGCGTAAACGTTTCAGCGGGGATACAGCCATCGAGAGCGAAGCACTCAACGCCGTCCGGTCGGCTGGCTTGTTTGCTTTCGCAACCGCGCGCGCGATGGCCATGCTGTTTTCAACACATAGCCCGATTGCACCACCGGCACCGACTGCAACAGCCTGATATGGCTGCACAATGGTCTTGCGAAAGTGACGCCAGTGTTCCTCAACACCCAACATGACACATACCTGACAACGCTCCGTGCCAGACATCGCACCTTGCAGCGCAACGCCGTTGTCCACTTCTGCGCTGATCGTCGGGAACGTCTTCTCAATCGCTTCCGCCACCAGCCGGCGGACAAGTGCCTCCATTTCTCCACGCAGGTCAGCAAGCAACTGCGCGTACATCTGCTCTTCGCGACGCGCAGCGACGTCAGCGGCGCCGTCGCGGCTGGCCCCATTGGCCGTGAAGACAATGCGCGGCTTCGCCTGCTCCGGCGTCATGGACGGTACGCGATTCAATACCGCCTCCCAAGCCTCCACCCTCGACTTCCCGATCCTCGCCGCGTAGTAGCTGTAGTCCAGCCCCGGATCACGATGCAACCCGCCGCTCTTGATGAACGCAATCGCATCGCTCAGTGCCTCGCGCAACTTGTTGCTCATTATTCCTCGATTCTAGTGTTATCTACTACGCAGTTCATCCCTATACCACCACGAACCTCTTGCTGTCTTCGTTCTGCCACCGCTGCCTGAGCCTGTAGATGGTGGCCGGGTCGATCTTGAGCGACTTGGCAGCGGCGGTGAAGTTGCCACACTCGCGGATGCGGGCCTCGATGGCCAGCCGCTCGATGACGGCCAGCGGCACCGCCGGCCAGCGCGTTGCTGTTGGCTCCTGCCTGCGTTCGATAGCGCCGGCCATGAGCCACTTGGCCACGGCGGTGATCTCGAAGAAGTCGGCGTCCGAGACGACCACGCCGTCGTCCTCGTCGGAGCCGTGGGCTGCTGTGGCGGCGATTCGGATGAGTGTTTCGGCTGCTGTGATGTGGTTCACTGGCTGAGATCCTTCGCGGCGGTTTGGGTGTCCTTTGCCAGCCTCGCGGCCTCGGCGAGCTTGGCGATAAGCTCATGGTTCGCCCGACCGAGTAGCTCAATCTGCCTCCGCAGGCAGGTAATGGATTCCGACTCCACGATAAGTTGTGTTACTGTCCAACTGTGCGGATTGTTCACCCAGTCGCCTTGCAGGTTGAAGAATCCGTTGGATGATTGCTCAAACTGGACGCGGCGCACGACAGATCCGCATCCGATGGAATCGCACTTGGGGCATACTTCCTGGCGCTCCATCACGCCTCCTTCGGCAGCACGGGGATGGGCGTCCAGTGGGTAGGCTCACAGATGTCGTAGTCCTCTACGCCCTGATCTGCCAAGCACCATCCGTACAGGGGGACGTGGCTCGTCTTTCCCCATTGGACAATGCGAGTCTGACCGTCAACACACGCGAGGATAGGCGGCCCCTTCGGCGCACTATCCATGCTCTGCCACGGCTCCTTGTCGCACTCGTCGAGCGCGGCCTGGATAGCGGCGACGGTATGTGCATAATCAACCTTGCTGCCGATGTTCGCGTAGTATTCAAACGCCTTGGCGATGTCGTTGATCCTGTCCCTGACGCTCATTCCCCCACCCCCGGGATCTCGTCGTCCGATGTGCTGTTTTCTCGAAGAGCGGTTCCGCACCGCGGGCACTTTCCGCAGCGCAACAGGGGTCGCCATGTTGTTCCGCATTCGCTGCACGTCGCCGCACCGTCGGCCAGGTCAAAGCCGAGCTCTTCCAACGAGTACGGTTTGCGGAATCTACCTCGCGCCGTTCGGGAGTAGATCCTGTGCGCCACTACACGCACCCCCCGGGGATCTCGTCGTGTGTCCGCCCGTCGAGCTCGCGGCCGGCGGCCTTCTTGCCGACGCGCCAGGATTGGCTGCCGTCTGGCCAGCGGTGGACCGCGCACCCGGGGCAGAACGGCTTGCGGTCTGAGGCCTCGCCGCGGTTCTGGCTCTCCGCGAGAGCTTCGCCAGCACGCCACGGCGGCGCCCACTCCCCGTGTTGCTTGAAGAAGAACGGCACGCCGGCCGCGGCGCACTGGTCGCGCAGGGAGCGAGCCCAGTCCGGGTGCATCGGGCGCGCACCAGGGCCGCTCTCGCCGCCGCAGATCACCCAGCCGAGCCTGCGCATGTCCGAATGCCAACCCGGCGCGTGATCTCCACCGTAGCCGTCATCGAGCGGCGCCTGTCGCGGCCGCAGCCACCGCGAGACATCCACCGGCCCAAGTGCGGGCTCGTAGCTGAGGCCGCGCACAGCGAACGGGGAATCCATCAGGAGCGCCACACGGGAGTCCGCCGTGCCTTGGTCCTCTGCGCTGACCATGCCGATGACGTTCGGCAACGGCCACTTGACGCGGCAGCCAGCAGCAGCCGACCCGTGGTCGCGGGCGCAGATCATGGCGACCTGAAGCGTCCAGATCGGCCCATCCTGCATGTCGCTCTTGTGTGCGGTGGCCTCGCCCATAGAGGCGATCCACGAGAACCATCCGCGCATCCGGTTCGGGCGCTTGGTAAGCACGATGAACGTGTGGTGCGGGCACGCGGCCATCACGCCGAACACGGCCGCAATGAACTCGTCCGGAACATTCTCGTGGAACAGGTCGCCCATGCTGCACACGAACACGCGCCGCGGCTTGCGCCAGTGCATTGGCTGGTCGAGGCGGTCGGGATGGATCGCCACGTCCGTGAAAGCCCGCGTCTCGGCGTCACCGGGTCCGATGAAGTCGGGGTAGGACGGTACTTGGTCGAGACCATGCACGCGCTCGCCGAACCGCTTCACAACTCGCTCGGCGTAGCAGTTCCGGCAGCCCTCGCTCACCTTCGTGCAGCCGGTGACCGGATTCCATACGGCGTCAGCCCACTCGATCTTTGTGGTTCCCATTACTCGTTTACCCCCCTCAGCGCGCTGGAGCCGTCGCCGTTGTCGCTGAACCCGACCAGCGACCTGTTACTGTGCGTCCCGTTGCCACGATACGCCGTCACGGCCACGCTGTACGGTCCTGCGTGCTGCGGCAGGTAGATCGACAGCGCCGTGTCGGACACGGCCACGCGGATCTCGGCTACGTAGTACGCGGGGTTGTCGGCCGGCGCCCAGTTGACACGGCGCCAGTGCGGGCGGTCCATCGCGTTCGGGATGATCGTCCACCCCCGCGAGTAGAGGAAGGCGGCGACGTCTGCGACGGTGATATCCGCCGCCGCCATCGCCTTCTCGACCTTGGCGACGGTGGCGGAACTGTTCGGAAACTCCGAACGGTTGGCCGAACTATCCGGCGGCGCCGGACGGTTGGCGGGCGTCTCGATCTTCTGGCACCCGCTCAGGTACAGCGCCGCGACCAGCGCCGTGAGCAGGATGGTGGTGATGCGGTTCGGGGTCATGGTGTATCCTTTCACGTCCCGCTCCCGATGCGGAGGAACCAGAAGTAGTCGTTGCGTGCCCCGGCTTCTGCCAGCCGGCGTCCTAGTTCGTGCCAGAACCCGAGCATTGCGATGATGTCCATGCCTTCTCCTTTGTTGTCGCCCGGCGCCGCGTCGATGCGCGTGAGCGCAGTCTAGGCTTCCTTGCCCACGGCGCCGGGCTTGTGCCTATTCCGCCTCGACGAACTCCCCGCCCTTGAGCGTGTAGAACGTGTCCGCCTTGATTGTCTCTCCGTCCACCTTCGCCGTCTGCACGGACACGATCTTGCCGTCATCGGTGTACTCGGCAAGGACCAGCCAGTTACCGATAGCGCCCTTGGCCCTACTGTTGCGCCCGATGGCGGCAGCAATGGAGTTGTTGCCCGTGGTCGCAGCGTGGGCC
>ERZ761584.47-NODE-47-length-42322-cov-13.507039_pt1 | contig 42322 bp, 60 predicted proteins | sample MGYA00512168_ERZ761584 | MGnify/ENA primary metagenome ERZ761584 (study PRJEB28899, sample SAMN03785564) | bioreactor sludge metagenome | biome: EBPR Sludge; feature: EBPR Bioreactor; material: 0.22µm filtered reactor supernatant | place: Saint Lucia: Queensland...
AGAGGAGGCAAGCGCTATTGCGGTTGCTTTCAGAGAAAAGTGCTATCAAGAGGGAGCGCCTAAGTGAGCGAACGCTACGGAACCATCGCCGGGCTTGTTGGCCCTGATCCTGTTGGGGCGGTGCTGACCATCGGCACGAAGGGCGTGAGCGGAGCGCCCACCGACCGCGACCGTTTCTACCTCAAGTCGGTATTCGCGCAGGACGTTGGAGGTGTACTCCGCAAGGAACCTCACCCTGCGTTCGCATCCTTCAACTCAGCGCCAGCAGAGAAGCGCAAGACGATCCGTGGTGTGATCGTCCACGCTCGCCGGGAGGACTGTTTCGAGGCGGGCTTGGCGGCGCAGAAGATCAAGGGTTTGCCGAGTCATCCGAAGAAGATCCCGACCTGTTGCGGAAACGGCATCGAAGCCACCCGCTACTTCGGGAAAAAAGAGGACGGGTCGGATGATTTCAGGGTCATTCGGTGTCCCCACGATCTCTGCCCGCAACGCATCGGCAAGGTCAAGGAGTGCGCTCCGGCCATGCGGTTCCTATTCCGGATTCAGTGGAACGAAGGAGTGCAGCTCCCGCGCATCCTGGTGCGCTTCGTCTCCAAGAGCTGGAACACGGCCAAGAACTTCGTTGGCTTCATGGACTACGTTGCCGAGCAGGCGAAGGCGTTCGGCCTGACTGACTACAGCCTGTTCGGTCTGCCGTTCGTGCTGACCCTCACCGAAAAGACAAACCCGGAAGAGAAGAGCCGCTTCCCTGTCGTCACCATCACTCCGGAATTCGACCTGCAAGAGTTCCTTGTCTGGCAGCGCAAGCAGCTCGAATCCTTCGGCGGCAAGCTGGCTCTGCCGGCTCCGCTGTCCGCCCCGGAGAACTCTTCCCCCGAGGTCATCGCGGCTGACTTCGCTGACATCGTGCCGGGCCTGCCCGTCTCCAAGCCCGCAGGAGCCCCGGAGATCATCGACGCCGATCCGGTGGACGCTACCCCTGCGACTCTGGCTCCCGAGGCCGTAGCGCGCATCCTGTCCATCGCTAAGGGGAAGGGAATCGAGCCGGAGGAACTGGACCGTATCCTCGGCGCTCCGCTCGCATCGTCCCCGCCGGACCTGGAACTCGAGATCCTGCGGCAAGTCGCGCAGTACAAGGGGCGGAAATGAGCTACGCGGAGTTCATTCAACGCAAGGCTCAGCTCGATTCAGACGCCGGCTTCCATCCGACGTCGATGCCGTCGCAACTTTTCGACTTTCAGCGAGCCCTTGTCGATTGGGCCGTGAGAAAAGGCCGGGGAGCGATCTTTGCCGATTGCGGACTAGGCAAGACTCCTATGCAATTGGCTTGGGCGCAAAACGTCGTCGAGCAAACGAACCGTCCTGTTCTGATTGTCGCTCCACTCGCCGTCGGGCCGCAGACGGTGCGCGAAGGGGAAAAGTTCGGAATTGAGGTCATCCGATCTACGGACGGAGCCATCGGCGGGCCGGCGATCTATGTCACGAACTATGAGCGGCTTCATCTATTCGATTCAACTGCGTTCGCGGGCGCAGTCTGCGACGAGAGTAGCGCGATCAAGCATTTCTCCGGTGCTCGGCAAAAAGCGGTGACTCACTTCATGGCGAAGCTGCCGTTCCGCTTGCTCTGCACGGCGACGGCAGCTCCGAACGACTTCATCGAACTCGGCACGTCTTCCGAGGCTCTCGGTCAGCTCGGTCGCATGGACATGCTCTCTCAGTTCTTCAAGAACGACGAGAACAGCCTCCATCCGATCTGGTGGGGAGCCCGATGGAGAATCAAGAAGCACGCGGAACATGAGTTCTGGCGGTGGGTATGTTCATGGGCGCGAGCGGTTCGCAAGCCCTCAGACTTGGGCTTCGATGACGGTAGATTCAAACTGCCAGAGTTGCGGGTCGTGCAGCATGTGATCGAGAACTCCGATCCGCTTCCTGGGTATCTGTTCAAGCTGCCTGCCGTGACGCTCGACGAACAACGAGCGGAGCGCCGGCAGACGTTGAAGCAGCGGTGCGAGCTGGTAGCCACTCTCTGCGAGCCGCACGATGATTCCGTCGTGTGGTGCCACCTCAACGAGGAAGGGGATACCCTGGAGAGAATGATCCCCGGCTCCGTCCAGGTATCGGGAAACGATCCCGACGAACGCAAGGAGGAAATCTTCCTCGCCTTCGCTAGCGGGGATATTCGAGTCCTTATCACGAAGCCGCAGATAGGAGCCTTCGGCTTGAACTGGCAGCACTGCTCGCACATGAGCTTTTTCCCGTCGCACTCATTCGAGCAGTATTACCAAGGCGTCCGTCGATGCTGGCGGTTCGGTCAGGAAAGGCCGGTGACGGTAGACGTGGTGACGACGGAGGGAGAGCAGGGAGTCCTCTTGAATCTCCAACGCAAGAGCCAGCAGGCCGAAGAGATGTTCGCCAACCTTGTGCAGCACATGAATAATGAACTGGCGATTCAGCGAAAAGCTGAGGACGCCCCTATCGTGGAGGTTCCGTCATGGGTCTAGAGGCTCCGATTCTCACAGACAAGTACGCGCTCTACAACGGCGACAGCATGGACGTTCTGCCGCAGTTGCCGGCGTCTTCCGTTGGCCTGTCCGTCTACTCGCCTCCGTTCGGCGGGCTCTACAACTACTCCTCCAGCCCGAAGGACATGAGCAACTGCCGCACCTATGAGGAGTTTTTCGAGCACTATGAATTCCTCGTCCGCGAGATTCACCGGCTGACGATGCCTGGACGGATGACGGCGGTGCATTGCATGGATTGCAGCACCGCAACGATAAACTGCGGAGCATCGGTGAACGCACACGGAATGCTGATCGACTTTCCCGGCGACATTATCCGCCTGCATCAGCGTCTCGGATTCGGCTACCATGCCCGGTTCGCCATCTGGAAAGAACCGCTTCGGGTGGCGATTCGGACGCGCTCGAAGGGTCTGACGCACAAGCAGTTGGTAAAGGACTCGACGTTCTCGAACAACGCCGGAGCGGACTACCTTCTGGTATTCAAGAAGGTCGGAGAGAACCCTCATCCGGTGGCGCACCCAACGGGGTTCTCGACGTATGTAGGAGAGCGGGAGATCCCCGAGGGGCTGGCGGAAAAGTTCAAGGATTGGACCGACCAGAAGACGAACAAGCTGTCTCATTGGATCTGGCAGCAGTACGCCTCTTCTTTTTGGGATGACATTCGTAACTCTCGCGTTCTCCCGTTTCGAGCTGCAAAGGACCAGGACGACGAGAAGCACGTCCATCCTCTACAGCTCGACGTGATCGAACGGTGTGTGGTCATGTGGAGCAATCCCGGCGACGTGATCCTGACGCCGTTCATGGGCGTTGGTTCCGAGGTCTACGGCGCGGTAATCAACGGGCGCAAGGCTGTAGGTGTCGAGTTGAAGGCAAGCTACTACCGGCAGGCGGTGCGCAACGTCGAAGCCGCTTGCCGCCAGTGGAAGGACGACCCGGTGCAGCTCGGGATCATGGACGCCGAGAGCGTCGATGCGGAAGAGGTAGAGGATATCGAGGCTGAAGCATGACCACTCCCGATCTCTGCCCGAAGCCCCTTCGTCACGGCGTCCCCTGTGGCCGCGAGATCGACCTTGATCACGGCATCGGCCTCTGCACATGGCACTCAGAAGAGGCGAAGGGAAAGCCGCACGCCGACGATGACGATGAGTCACCGAGCGCGAAGAATGTCTGCAGCCGTTGTCGCAAGCGGCCCGTAGCGTACCGGGTCAGCCGGCTTTGCGGGAACTGCCACAAGGTCATGCACCGGCAGAACGTCGTCGAGAGCGGCAAGAGATCGAAGCGACTGTGAAGCTCACACGGAGCGGGACCGGACGAATGAGGCGAGCCACCACACGCCCATTCCGACAGGGCGGCGATCACGGGCAGCCGATTCCGCGAGCCCACTTTGTAGCCTATCCACGCAGCACGCAGGCATAGAGGAGAGCACCGATGCCCAAGAAGAAAGCCGCAACCGATGACCCCGGCCACGTGACGAAGGTCCGACGCCTCGGGATCGAACTTAGCGATGGCGTGACGGAGGAGATTGCCGCCTTTACGGCAACTCGTCCGTATCTCAGGGAGACGGCTGTTCGAGATGCTATTCGCGAGGAAGCGAGAGAAGCTGCCGAATCTGCCGTCTCCGGCCATGTCGCGGAGATCATCGCGGAGAAGCTGAAGTAACAGGAAATGCGGTAGAATGTCCGGGTCCGGAGGCCGCTGGAAACAGCCTCCGGACCCTACCGCACGACATGGAGGTGTCGCTTGGCTAGAACAATCCTACCACTCAAAGAAAGATTCATGCGGCACGTTTCGCCAGAGCCCAATTCGGGATGCTGGTTGTGGATGGCTCACGTCTCCAAGCAAACTGGATACGGGAAGTTCGGCTTGCGATCATCAGGGTTTGGAACAGTTTCCGCACACAGGGCATCGTGGATGATCCATTTTGGTGACATACCTCCAGGGGTGGGAGTTTTGCACCGCTGTGACATTCGATCCTGCGTAAATCCGATCCATCTTTTCTTGGGCACTCACCGAGAGAACGCACTCGATATGGCGTCTAAGTTTAGGGGGTCCAAGGGCTCGGCTGGACTGCCGTACGGAGTCGCCTTCTTCTTAGGTAGGAAGAAACCCTACAGAGCGCAGGTTCAACTGGCTAGAACAAGGCGCTACGGTCAATACAGAGAAACTGTTGTAGATGCTTCGTGTGACGCCAAAAGGCTAAAGGCCGAGATCATGGCCGAGCTGCTCGCGTAGCTTCGTGGCCCCTCTCCGTTCGTCCGTGCCCAGGCTCGCGGAATTCCTCTGCGCGCCAACTGCTCTCGGCTGAGGCACGGGTACTAAAGAGACGGACGGGCGGGGAGGGGCTGTTTTCGTATTGACACTAACCGCAAAGCTCCCGTAAGTTCCAACTATGGAAAACAATCTACTAGATCAAGCGGAAGTTGCGGACCTCCTAGGCGTCCATCCCAAGACGCTCGGACTCTGGCGCGAGAAGGGGATCGGGCCGCGCTGGATTCGCATGGGCGAGAAGCTGATTCGGTACGACGTGGAGGACGTTCGCGCATGGGTGGAAAGCCAGCGCGAGAAGGCTACCGTCTAACGTGGCCCGCTACCGGAAGATCGACGTTCGCATATGGGGCGATGAGAAGTTTCAGGCCCTCTCTGGATTGGAGCCGAGCGGCAAGGCCCTCTGGCTGTACCTGCTAACGAGCCCGAGTACGAACAGCATCCCCGGTCTATTCCGCGCCGGCGAAGCGGCGATGGCAGAAGAGTTGGAGTGGCCGTTGAAAGCCTTTCGGGAAGCCTTCGGGGAAGTCTTTCGGCAAGGCTTGGCGGAAGCCGACTGGAAAGCCCGCGTAATCTGGATTCCGAACGCGCTCAAGTACAACCGTCCAGAGAGTCCGAACGTAGTCGCAAGTTGGGCCGTATCCTGGGATGAGATCCCTGAGTGCAGACTCAAACACATTGCAAACGCTGCACTTAAAGACTTCACCGAAGGCTTAGGGGAAGCCTTCGCTAAAGCCTTCGCCAAGGCTTGCCCGAAGCCTTCCGGTAAGGCTATGCCTAATCAAGAGCAGGAACAGGAACAGGATAAAGAACAGGAACAGGATAGAAGCTTGCCCGGAGTCGCTGCCGCTCCTCCCCTCGCTTCGCCTGCCCTGTTGACCTTCAAGGCCCAAGGAAAGACGGACAAGTGGGAACTCACTCAGAGCCAAGCTGACGAATGGCAAAAGCTCTACCCCGCACTCGACGTGATCGCCTGTTGTCGGAAAGCCTTCGCTTGGGCCGAGGCCAATCCGGCGAAAAGGAAAACCGCGAAGGGGATGCCGGCCTTCCTCGTCAACTGGCTCAACCGAGAGGTCAACTCGAGCAACGGACACGGAGCCAATGCAAAAGCCAGCCGCGACTGTGACCGCTGCTCCGGCAAAGGCTTCATCGAAAAGCCCGATGAGCACGGCGGCTGGTCGATGGTCAAACATCCGTGCAAGCGCTGTCAGGGAACCGGAAAGTTCTGACCGTGAGTCCACTAGCCATCGACTTATTCTGCGGTCTTGGAGGATGGACGGAAGGGCTGATGGAGGAAGGATATCGCGTCGTAGGATTCGACGTAGAGCGTCATGCCTACGGGGATGCGAAGTATCCGGCGCAGCTTGTTCTTCAGGACGTTCTGACGATTCACGGATCGCAGTTCAAGGATGCGGCCTTGATCGTGGCAAGTCCTCCCTGTCAGGCGTACTCTTACCGAGCGATGCCGTGGAAGCGAGCGAAGGCTCTGCCACCACCGGATAACTCGCTCTTCGAGGCTTGCTTCCGAATTCAGCGCGAAGCCATAGCCGCGGCTGGACACTTCATTCCTCTCGTTGTCGAGAACGTCTGCGGAGCTCAGAAGTGGGTCGGGCGCGCGAAGTGGCACTACGGGAGTTTCTATCTGTGGGGAGACATTCCGGCGCTGATGCCAATCATCGCGCCGAAAGCCAAGGTTGGCGGCATTACTTTCAGCGGCTACGGGACTCCTGGATATAAGCCAGTTGCTTTCAACGGCACGGCGGAAACTAGGCTCAAAGCGACGAAGAACGACGGCAGATCGTGGTTAAACGTCGCGCACAATACGCAAATCGGGAAGGGACAGAATCCGGTCAAGCGCATTAGCGAAGCGTACCGCTCGAAAGATCCGGCGAAAGGATACGGCGCGGTGGACGAATCGACAGGCATCAAACAGGGCGGCGATTGGTTCAATAGTTCCGAGCCGTCAATCTCTAGACGGACAGGCAGCAAGAGCATGGCGCGCAAAGCCGCCTCCGCTCACATAGCCAAGATTCCGCTGCCACTCTCGCGGCACATTGCGCGCGCATGGTGGCCGACAGAGGAGAACAGAAAGTGACCCAGACCGACCTTTTCGCCTCACCCGACGCCGCCCCATTCATCCGCCGCGCCAGAATCGAAAACCCGAAGTCCTCGCACGATGCAGCCGCCGAGATCGAGGAGACAGCCGAGAGCCAGTGCATCCGAATTCTCGCGCTCGTCAAGAAGTGGCCAGATCGCACCACGCAGGAACTCCACGAGCTTTCACGGTGGGGAGTCCATACGCTCGGACGGCGGCTGCCCGAACTCAGGCAGAAGGGGCTCGTTGCAAACCCGCTTTACCCGGACCCGCAAGGCGTCGGGCCGGGCATGAGGATTCGGCGGTGTACGGTCAAGAATCGGCTCGCGTTGACTTGGAGAGCGGTATGAACCTATTCCCGTTTCGGGTCAAGGTCATCCAGTGTGCGAGGTGTGGCAATGACCATGACGCAGTTTCGGTGGTTCCGTTCATGAACCCTCCGGAAGGGTATGAGTTCACGCATTGGGGTAACTGCCCGTCGTCAGGCGATCCGATTTTGTTCATCGTGCTAGAATCTCCCGCAGAGCTACCCCCGCCAACCGACACCCCCACCCCATGACCCCGCGCTCCGACAAACCCCAGCAGCCCGCCAACAGGGACCGCTCGCAGCCAGGGCGGTTCGTCCGTTAGGGTCATGGGAAAGCGCTCACAGAACCTCACACCTCCGCCCGGCAAGGGTTTGAGCTTCACACCGGAGGAAGTTATCGCAGTATTCCGCACGAACCACGGCAACGTGTCAGCCACAGCGCGAGTGCTCGGATGCGCTCGAAGAACGGTACTGGACTACTGCGAAAGATTCCCCGAAGTGCAGGCAGCGAAGGAAGAGGGGATCGAGGTCCGCGTCGATGCCGCAGAAGAGGCTCTGCAATCCTGCATCGAAGCGAAGGAACCGTGGGCCGTGCAGCTTGCGCTACGCGGGCAAGGCGCCAAGCGAGGACACGCTGAAAAGTCGGAAACCACGATCACCTTCGACCCGTCGAAGCTCACCGACGAACAGCTAGCCGAGATCGCAGCGGGAAAGAACCCTCTTGCAGTTCTCACCGGCGCAACGAGCTAGCGCGGAGCTAGAGCTGCGGCGACGGCGGGCGCTCGCTCCTTTCGTCCCGCTGACCTTCCGCGAGTTCGTCTCCAAGGTCAATCCGCGTTTCGTCTGGTACAAGTACGCCGAGGTCGTGGGCTCCGTGCTCGAGCGCGTCATTGCCGGCGAACTACGACGGGTCATCATCATGGCCCCGCCGCGTCACGGAAAGTCAGAACTCGTCTCGCGCCTCTTCCCCGCGTACTGTGTCTACCGCTTCCCCGACAAGTTCGCGGCTATCGCATCCTACGGTGCGCGACTGGCCGAGGGCTTCAACCGTCACGCCCGCCGGCACTACTTCGCAACGTGCGGGATCGACCGGACGGAGACGACGGCGGTAGAGCATTGGGAGACGGGCAAGGGCGGCGGCTGTTGGGCGGTCGGCGTGGGCGGCGGATCGACGGGTAAGGGCTTCTCATTCGGCGGCATTGACGATCCGGTCAAAGACGACCAGGACGCGCAGTCCGAAGTGATTCGGCAGCGCACGGTGGACTGGTACGAATCGGTCTGGTCTACCCGACTAGCTCCCGACGCGGCGCAGATCGTCACGATGACCCGATGGCACGAACAGGATCTCGTTGGATACCTGCTCGACAAGGAACGCGGCGAAAGCCCCGAGTGCTGGCACGTCGTCAACATGCAGGCGGTCTACGATCCGGCGAACATGATCGAACTGCCGAAGTCCTGCACTCTTGAACCGGACTGGCGCGAGCCGGGGGAAGCGCTTTGTCCGGAGCGCTACCCGCTCTCCGTGCTGCGCGCCATCGAAGCCAAGACGCCGCGAGTGTTCGCCTCGCTGTACCAGCAGTACCCGCGTCCGCGTGACGGATCGCTGTTCAAGTGGGCGCACTTCGCTGATCGGTTCCTCGACGCGATCCCCGCCGGGATGCAGTGGCTGGCTTATTGGGATACCGCCGGGACCGAAGGCGCGGGCGACCATACCGCCGGTGCGCTGGTCGGCTACAATGCCAAGAGTGGACGCTTTCACATTGCGGAAGTGGTGCGCGGCCAGTGGGGACCAGCCAGGAAGGATATGGAGATCCGCGCTACTTGCGAGCGCTGGCGTAGTCTCGTTGGTCTGTCCTCCGTGTGGCTCGAAACCGAAGCCGGCATCGGAGGCAAGGATCGCACGAAGGCTACTATCGCGGCTCTCGTTGGCTTCCGTGTGCAGACCGAGCACCCGACCGGGAGCAAGGTAGTGCGCGCCGAGGTATGGGCAGCGCAGCAGGAAGCGGGGAACGTGACCATGAGCCGAGGGGACTGGAATCATGGCTTCATCGAGCGGTCTACGGCGTTTCCGTTCTCCAACGTGGACGATGAACAGGACGCGGTGTCCGGAGCGTTCGCCAAGATCGGCACGATGGCTCGCGTATCGGTCTACGTTGCGCCGGAGGATCAGGCCGAGTACGAACGGACGTTGGCGCAGATGAGGGGGGTAGCATGAGTCTCGTTGGAATAACCGAGATCGTCAAAGACATGCCCAACGCCGAGCGCGAAGAGTTCTGCCGATCAATCATGCTGGAACTGGACGCCGAGCGTCATTCTGTGACTACGACTCTCGCATATGCCGCCGTCGCAGCGTCTATCGCAACGCTGGCTCTACTCCTGATCTTCCTCCCGTGACATGGCCCCGCCTCGCATCGGTTATCCTCGCGGCATGGGCGCTGCTGACTTGCGGTGTGACGATGGCGCTCGGCTGGTGGGCGTTGCCTACTTCTGCCGGGCTCGCGCTCGCGGCCTACGCCTACCCGTACGCTCGGAAGTTCTACGTAGACGGACTGGACGAGAAAGACAACGAGGCTGACCGATGAGCGTAGTTACAGTGTCCAGCGAACAAGGAACGGAGCTAGTGGTAAACGGTCTCCGGTTCTCGGCCGAGGTGTTGGGCTTTCTCGCTCCGAGTAGCGGCGAGTGGAGAGGCCCGCTGTGGATTCGCGTATCGGGAGACGTTGCCGAGATCACTACGGAAGATCCGAACCGCGATGAATCGACGGAGCGACGGCAGGCAGAGGCGGACGGAGTGTGGATCGAAGGATTCAAGATCGGAGACGGGACATGAACCCATTCGCCACGCTCGCCAAGTCCACCCGGACGCTGCGACAGCTCGAAACGAAGAAAGCGAATCCGTCGCAGGCGTTGGGCGGGATCATCATTCCGCCGACCGGATCGCACTCGCAGGTCATCGACGTGGGCAAAGATCCGAATGAACTTGTGCTCAAGGGCTGGAAGGCGAACGTCTTCGCCTACACCTGCGTCAAGCGCTTGGCCGGCGCGGTCGCCCAGGTGACGTGGCGCATCGAGCGCAAGACGGGAGAGGGCGAGAAGGATTGGGAGCCGGTTCCGGGTGACTGGCGCAACAAGCTGCTCGCCTACCCGATGGGCTCCGTTCTCTCGGCCTATGAGGTGTTCTTCCATTGGGCCGCGTGGATTGCAATCAAGGGCAACGGTCTGCTGCGAAAGACACTCGGCGGGCCGAACGGGATCATCGAACTCGTGCCCATGTCCCCGAAGAACATTTCCCCGGTGCCGGATCGTGAACTGTGGTGCAGCGGCTACAACTTGGTCGAGGACGGCAAGATCATCTGGAACTTCCCGGCGGAAGAGATCATCCATGCGCGCCTGCCAGATCCGACCGATCCGCTATGGGGCTACGGGATGCTCGAGGCCGCGTTCCCTTACATCGTTTCGGAGAACGCCTCGCGGGATTGGCGATCCGACCTCTACACGAATGGCGGCGTCCCTCCGGCGGCGATCATCGACGAGGATTTGACCCCGACGAACGTGCAGGCCGATCAAGCGGCGCTCTCCGTGGCCTTCCGTCGCAACGCAAAGAACCGAGTTCCGATGCTCATGGGCGGCAAGAAAACGCTGCTCGAATTCGGGTTCTCCCCGGCCGACATGGCGATTCCCGACGACCGCGAGCTGACCCGCAACGAGATCGTGATGGCGTTCGGGATGCTACCTGCCATGTTCTCCACCGACGCAGCGACCTACGACAACCAGGACGGCGCGATTCGGTACATGTACGAAAATGGCGCGGGCGAGCTATTGGCGCTCATGCGGGAGGCGTTGAATCTGGCGCTGTTGAGCCAAGAGGAGCGCGAGTCCGATTCGGTCTACATCAACTTCGACCTGTCCGAGATCCCGTTCTTCCGGCGGCAGAAGGAAGCGCGGATCGAAAAGATGACGCTGGCGATGCAGTCGGGCATCTCGCGGAACGATCTCGTCAACCTGTACGACCTCGGGCTAGAGGACGTGGCAGGCGGGGACGTTCCTTTCGTGGGCTCTGGCCTGACGCCGCTTTCCGAAGCCGCCGATGGTGTGAAGTCCGACGCGGCGGCATCGTTCGGTTTCCCGCCGTCGAATCAGCCGAATCCGTTCGATCCGAAGCCGCAGCCGGAAGAGCCCGCGCCGAATGAGCCACCGCCGCCCACTGAGTAACGCGGAGGTCTACGGGGTTGCGCAAGCCGCTGAGCTCAGTTCCTGAAGAGATTGCGTTCCTCTCCGCCGACGCTGGCCGCGAGCGCTTCCGCGACGGCATGAAGGCGCACGTTCTGTCCCGGTTCGCGGCGCATGGTCAGGCGATCAAGGGCTCCGTGTTCGATCTCGGCGTCTACTATGGATCGCCGTCCGTCGTGCGCGTGGTATCCGATGCGCGGGCCGGAGCGGTAGCTTGGACGGGAGCGCTCTACCCGGAGGATCTTCCGGCGCAGAAGGCCCGCAAGCCCGCCGCCGGAACGAGCGAGGCGGAACTGATCGAAGCCGCGTTGGACGCCGGCATGGAGCTTGGCTTGCAGACGCTCCCGGCACGGGCTCGCAAGGCGGTGGACGTAGGCGCAGCGCGCAAGGTGGCGCGTCAGAGACTCCGGCAGGGATCGTTCCGCAAGAACCTCGCGGCGTTGGAAGAGTCGCAGCGCGGGCTCGCCGTGCTGCTGAATGCCTCGCGTGATCCGGCGCTCACGGTTCTGAAAGACTCGGATCGTCTGGCGCAGGCGTTCGGCTTGAACTCGCGGCAGGCCGCTACCATCGTGCGCGAGACGCGAGCGCTCGTGGACGCGGGCAAGAAAACCGAAGCGATCAAACGGGCGATGGCGAAGCGGGTGCAGCAGGCCATCGAAGCGCGGGCGGAACTGTTGGCGGACGAATTGGGGCGCGAGGCTATCGGCGTGACGCAGACCGCGCTGTGGGAGCAGGCGAAGGCGCAGGGATTGCTTGAAGAGGAGCGGCACCTGCAGGAGTGGGTATCTCGGCATGACGACGTGGTATGTCCGATCTGCGACGAACTAGACGGGCAGCGCGTCGAGATCGGGGAGCCGTTCGAGTCTCCCACCACGGGCGAGCAGTTCGACGACGCGCATGCTCACCCGCGCTGCAGGTGCAAGAAGCGCATCGTGACCGTCCGAACGCCCGACCGACAGACACGGAGGCGCGTGGCTTGAACGGCGAGCCGGAGTGGGTAGCGATCTTCCTCGGCTATCTTCGCCGTCGCATCGACGTTCGCCGGGCGGCTCAGTTGTCGGGCCGTACTCGCACCCAGGTCTACCGCTTCCGGCATTCCAAGAACGGGGCGCGGCTCTTGGCCGAGTGGGAGCGAATCCGCCCGATACGGCAGGTGCATCGAACGCCGTAACGTAGGGTGACACTCCGCAGAAAAACCTGACTTACCCTATGCAGCATGGAAGGTCCGGATACTCTCGTCTGCAAGTCCATCGTCCCCACTCAGGACGCCGAAGTCGCGGTTTCCAAGCGCGAGGTGACCTCCTACAAGTCCATGTTCGGCAACGTGGATCGGGTGCGCGAGATCGTGGAGCCGGGCGCGTTCGCATCGTGGGCCGAGCTGCCGCAGGCCATTGCGAAGGGTCAGATCCCGACGCGACACAATCACCGCGAGCTTGTCGGCAAGATGATCCACGCGGAAGAGGACTTGCTCGGCTTGCTCACGACGGAAAAGTACGGGACCGATCCGGTATCGGATCGCGTGTTCTCTCTCGTTCGGGATCGCATCCTCACCACGTCCAGCTTTCAGGCATCGTACAAGGCGTCCGACCGGGTGAAGCAAAAGGGTCCGGACGGCGAGCCGGTATGGGTGCTGAAGGCGCTCCGGTTGCGCGAGGCAGGCCCCGCCGATCCGGACTTCGCTGTCAATCCCGAGACGCGGGTGGTATCCGTCAAGGGACTGTCCGACGTGGCCTCTGCGCTCTCCAACGTCGCCAGTCTGGACTCGCAAGAGGTCTGGACGATGGACTCGATTGCGCGGCTGTCCGACGCCGACAAGGAGAGTCTGCGGATCATCCTGCGCCTCATGCCGGCGGGGATGGCCTGCGACAAGATCCTCGAAGTCCTCGATGGTGGCGCAGCGGTGGATACCGCGCCGTATGAAGCGGCGGCGGAAAAGGCTTTCCAGATCACCGAACTCTACCGGGCCGCTCGATTGGATGGCCTGTTGGACCGGATCACTCACGGCTTGACGAAGTGCCGCCCGAGCGCGGCGCCCAACTAGGAGGCAGCAATGGAAGCGGAAAAGATCGAGAAGTTGGAGAAGGCGCTCTCGGGTTTCGAGCTGATCCAGGGTGACGTGCAGAAGGCCCTGGCGAACGGCGAGCGCATCGCGGATCTGGCGAAGGATCTGGACAATCAGCGCGCCGAGATCGAAACGGTGAAGGCCGGATTCAAGGCGAGCGGTGAGAAGATCCCCGAGATCGTCGAGAAGCGGCTCTCCGATATCGACCGCCGGCTCGGTCGGCTGAACGGTCCCGGTAGCGGCTCCGATACCTCCGGTGATCCGGTCATTGAGAAGTCCTTCGGCGCGCAGCTCACGGACGTGCTCCAGAACGATCCGAGCTTCCGCGAGCAGGCCAAGCGCGGCAAGGGTACGGGCCGGATCGAACTCACCGGCTCGACGGTGCGAGAGCACTTCGCGGTGCTCGAAGCGGTCAAGGCTCGCGGGATGCGGGCGACCGACGAGGAGATGCGGACCATCGCCAAGACGATGCTTCTGTCCGACAACGCGACGATCACGCCGATCCAGCGTCTACCCACGATCATGCCGATGGGTGGCCGGCGCCGGTTCCTGTCGGACGTGATCCCGGTGCAGAACGTCGAAGTCGGGACGCTCGAATACCTGGAGTACATGGGCCTCGCGCCGGGCACGTACCTGACCGCGACTTCGGTCACCTCGACCGGCACCACGGCGACCCTGACCTACACCGCGCACGGTGCCCGCGTCGGGGACAAGATCCACGTCAAGGACTCGACCGACACGGACTACAACGGATTCTTCATCGTGACCAGCGTTCCGACTGCGGACACGCTGACCTACACGATGGCCGCAGATCCGGGCGACGACACGGCGGACGGTACGATCCTGTGGGCGAACCTCAACCTGTGGGGCTCGGCGGCAACGGTGGCGGAGAACAACCTCAAGCCGGAGTCGCAGCTTGTCACCCGCACGCTTCCGGCGTACATCGAACTCGTCTCGCACATCTTCCGCGTGTCGAAGCAGATGATCGACGACGTACCGGGTCTGCAGGCCGAGATCAACAGCGCGGGCGTTCGCGGCTTGCAGGAGCTGAAGGAATACAAGCTCCTATACGGCGACGGCACCTCCAACACCATCGACGGTTTCTTGCACAAGGCGGGGACTCAGGCGTACACCCAGGCGACGGCGGGCGACAAGGGCCTGATGGTCGCGTTCCGTCACATGATTACGCTCCTCGACAACGTGGGCGCGATGGCGCAGTACACGATCCTCAATCCGGCGGATCGTGAGGCTCTGGACACCGCGACCGATCTGGCCGAGCGGTTCTACGTGGACACCGCGCCGGGCAGCGGCGGATTCAACGCGCTGTGGAGCACGCAGCTCGTCTCGACTCGCTGGATCGCTCCGAAGACGGCGCTGGTGGGCGACTTCGCGGACGGTGCGAAGCTGCTCTCCCGGCAGGGGACGCAGATCTCGTTCACCGATTCGGACGGCGACGACTTCAAGTACAACCGTCTCGCCATGCGGTTCGAGGAGCGTCTCGGCCTCGCCATCACGCGGCCCGAGTTCTTCGGCAAGCTGACCCTGCTGTAAGCGGGAGCGCCACAGAGTAGCTACCGGGGCGGGCAGGCTTGGGCCTCCCGCCCTGTTTTCTTAGGGAGGGGAAGTACATGGGAAATTCCGACGTGACGATGGTGGCTCTCAAGGATCATCCCGGCTACGGCTACAGCGGAGTGGCCTCGCTGTTGGTGGTACGGGCGGGAGATACGTTCACCTGTACGCCGGCCAGAGCCGAGCGTGTGATCGCCAAGGGACTCGGCGCCAAGGTGGTAGCGGTCCCGGTGGAGATCGTGCTCCCTGTGGCCTCTGGTGACGCCGAGGCCGACGTTTCGGAGCCGGTCAAGGTGGACGGTCGGACGAAGGCGGGCAAGGCGGCGAAGGGCAAGTAATGATCTCGCTGGCCGACTTGAAGCTCTACATCGGCGCGCTGGAGGACGGCGACGACGCAGACGACGTGCTGACCGATCTGGAGCTCTGGGCCGTGGCTACGGTGGAGCAGGCTACGGGCCGGTACTTCGGCGCTTCGGGGTCCGTGACGTGGCTTCTGGACGGGTATGGCGGAACGTCGTTCTTCCTGCCCGACACCGTGACGGCGGTGGCTTCGGTTTCCTACCGTGGCTCGATCAGTGCGGACTTCACGGCGCTCACCGTCACGGACGAATACGTCGTCTCGGGTCAGAAGGTCTACCGCGTGGACGGTGGAGAGTGGCCGGAGGGTGAGGGACTGATTCAGGTCGTCGCCACTCGCGGGTACGGTACGGGCGCGGAGCCTGCGCCAATTCGCGGTCTAGTCAAGGATCTCGTCAATTTCCAATACCGCGCTGGCCGCAAGCTCTTCCTCGAATCGGGCGGATCTCCGGACGTGTCGCAGGTGCCGGGGTGGGATCGGGTCATCGCCATGTATCGGGCTCCGAACTATGCCTAGCACGTCCTCATGGATCAACGTCAACGCCGAGAACTTCAAGGCGAGGATGCGGCGCATTTCGGCAGAGGGGAAGTCTCTCTCCAAGCCGCTGAACTCGACTCGCGGTCTTGAGGCGATCCGAATTCTCCGCATGGGGACTCGGGGCATTCGGGCTCAGTTCGCGGACCAGACGGAGTATCGCGGAAAGAACGTGATTCCGTGGGCCAAGACGAAGCCATTCGGCAACAAGCCAGCGCCGAAAAAGACGTTACACGGATCGGGCGGGTATCGTTCCGCGTTCCTCGGTGGGGCCGGTGCCATTCAGCGGATCACGGCGAACTCGGTAGAGGTCGGCGTCGATCCGGTCATGTTCCCGATGGTGAAGATTCACCAGGGCCGCTACGCCTCACGCCGCGTCAAGCCGAAAGAGAAGGTGAAGAAGCTCGGACCGAACTACGGCCAGTGGACGATGCGATGGTTCCTAGGCCTGACCTACGGGGTATGGATCAAGAATTCCAAGCTCAGCAAGGGCGTGCTGATTCCTCGCCGTCGCGTCTCATTGGCTGCGGCGACGAAGAAAGAGATTTCCACGTACCTCGCACGGGATATCAAGGCGCGGATTCGCGGTGGAGCTAGCCTGTGAAGTCCGTCCTCGCCGCTGGCTTCACCTTCGCCAACATGGCCCCGGCGGAGATCGTGCTGTCCCGGCATGTCGAGTACCTGCGGGCGGATACGAAGCTCAAGGCGTTCTTCGGTGGATCGGGCGCGGACGGTCGGAAGATCCGGCACGTCCCGCTCGGGAACAATCTGGAGATTGGCGGGCTCCCGATGCTGTTCGCCATGATCCCGACTTCGGATCGCCAGCCGGCGCCGGGAGCGTTTACGGAAAACATTACCGTGCGCGACGTGATGCGATTCCAGACTTCGACGCCTACCGGGGATGAACCGCTCTACGAACCAGGCATCTGGTCGGTTGTGAACTGTCTCATCGGCGTCGTCACCGCTCCGGGTGCGCGGCAGTTGAACTACGAAACCGTTTCGCATGGCACCGCGCAGCTCTGCACCCGCGTCGATCTCGTACAGGTGAACGTGATCCCGCTCGACTCGCCGCAGCCGGGACCGGGTGCGAACGTGTTCGACGTGATCTGCGACTTTCAATACAAGTCCGTCGTGAGCGTTGGAGCCGATCCCCGGCTCTGGCCTCTGCACGTCTTGGGCGAATAACAGGAGGGACGAACCGTGGCACAGCCATTCTTTGCATCGACCGCAGGAGATCCGGCAAGCCTCATTCGGATGCTGGCTTTCCAGACTGCGGAAAGCGTTCCGTGTCTCGACGCGGCGCTGGTTCCGTACAAGAGCTACGGCGGCATCCTCTCGCCTTCGCCTACCAGCATCCGGCGTCAGTCGATCCTCACCCGACCGATGCGCGAGCTGGACATGCGGAGCAAGGTGAACAATTCGGGTCGGACGCTGCATCTCGGTGACGCGGACCCTTCGAATCACGCGCAGCTCGCGTTGCTCCTGTCGCTGTTTCAGGGCTACGATCTCGCCACGGCGTACGGGCATACGCGGTGGCGGATCTCGCAGCAGCAGGCTATCGACGGAACGCAGCTCACCAAGAAGCTGACGCATATCAACGACTCGAACAAGGGCATCCCGATCCGCCATGTGGACGTTCTGGCGCGGTCGCTCGAACTGTCCATCTCGCCGCGCCAGAATGCGTTCCTCAAGTTCGGCGTGGAGGCGGGACGGTTCGACTTCTGGGAGGTGCCTACGATCACCGGAACGGGCGTGGTTCGTCCGATCCTGCGCGGCACGACTCCCGGCCAGTGGGACGCGGACGCGACGGACAAGGACGTGTTTATCAAGGTCATCTCCGACGACGCTACGACGGTGACGTTCCAGGCCAAGGAAGCCACCGCCGGATCGTATAGCTCGTCTCAGGTGGCGACGAAGGGCGTATGGACCTACGTCTACACCGGGGCCTCTGGCACCGTTCCGCTCGGCGGGCGGGCCGCTCAGGTGGAGGTCTACTTCCCGACCGGAGCGAACAATTCCTTCGTGGACAATGACGTGTTCGAGTTCGCCAAGCGCCGGGTTCTGTCGGTTGTCGATACGGACTACCCGACGCCGCGTCCGCTGGCCGAGACGCAGTTCCGATTCGAGATCAACGGCGAGGCGGTCTACGTCGACAACGGCGTGACGCTCAACGTGGACGTACCCGGAGCCGTGACGCGCTACGCAGCCGGAGGCGAGCAGGCCATCGGAACGGATCGCAAGGGACAGCACGACGTGACGGTGAGCATCGACCGGAGACTCGTCGATCTCGAACTGCAGAAGGCGTTGATGACAGCGGATCAGGTATCGCTCGTCATCGACGGGCGGAACGATACGGTTGTCGGGACTTCCGCGATCTATTGGGGCATGTGGTTCGTGCTCCCGTACCTTTCCGTCGAAGGCACGATGCACGATGCGGACGAAGGCGCGACGAACTACAACGAGACGCTGACCATGCGGGCCTTCGTGCCGGAGTCGGACTTTTCCTATGGCGGCATCACGGACTTCGCCGCAGACCTCGAAGTGGTCGTGGACACGGATCTCGTTGCGGCGGACTTGAATCTCTGATCGTAGTACGGCGGCGGGCGTAGGGGTGTCCTCTCCTCCGCGCCTTCGCCCGTCGCCGGTAGTTTCCGAGGGGGATGGATGGCCGACGACGAAACCATCGTAATCAGGGTGAACGCGGCGCAGGGGGAAGCCGCGCTCAAGGCGTTGGGCTCGGCGGGTATCCAAGCCGGCAAGGATATCGAGACGGTCGGTTCCACGACCTCTGGCTCTACGGACAAGCTCGCTGCGTTCGGAGCGAAACTGTTCGGCCTGACGAAGATTGCCGGGACGTTCGGTGAGGTCATCCGTCAGGTCGGGAACAACGTCCACTTTGAGAGCGACGCGGCGAAGGAAGCGACGAAGGCGACCGCTGACCTGTTCACCGCGATTGGATCGCTGGACGCTCCAGGTGTCGGCGCCGCGCTCGGGAAGATCATCGGCAATCTGGAGGCGATGCGCGAGGGGATTGACGAGACGACCCTATCGCTTGGCGCGATGGCGAACGCTGCCGATGCGAAGAACTTCGCCGGCATCCTGAAAATCCAGGGAGATCTCGTTGCAGGGCATGAAGCCGAGACGGCGGCGCTGAATCGCAAGGCCGAAGCGCTCACTCGCGAGATTGCCACGCAGACGGAAGCCGGAGGGGTACAGAAGTACGTTCGAGATGCTGTGCAGGAAACGCTCGAAGCGTATGAGAAAGCCGGGGAGGCGGTACCTCCGCTGTTGGCGCAACAGGCAGCTCAACTCGGCATCGTCACCCGGTCGCAACAGGACGCTGCGAAGTCGGCGCAGGAACTGGAAGAGGCGGGAGTCAAGTCGGCTGAGGAGCGCGCCAAGGCCGAAGCGAAAGCCGCAGAGGAGATCGCAGCAGCCTTGGAGCGCGAGCGGCAAGCGCTGGACGCCAAGCTCGCGCAGGATGAGGCGAGGCTGGCAAAGTCGCTCGGAGCCGGAGGCAAGATTGATACCTCCGGAGACGCCGACGCTGCAAAACAGGGCGTGAAGGATCTGCGCGACGAGATCAAGCGGCTGGAAAATCAGCCGATGCTTGACCCCGCAGAGCAGAACAAGCTGAACGAGCTAAAGGATCAGGCAGCACAGGCAGCGGCATCCGTGCGGGATCTTGGGAAAGTCTTCACGCAGACTGCGAATGACTTCCTCACGGAAGGCGAGGCGGCGGACGCGGCGGCGGCGGCTTGGGACGTTTACCGGGACCGTGTAGACAAGGCGGCTCTCGCTCACGATGATGCTCTCCGCTCGACGGAGGACGCGGACGCTGCGCTCGCAGACTTCACAGATACGGCGGATGAAGCTGCATCCTCGCTAGGCGACGTTGCCGATGCTGCCGGATCGCTTGGCGACGAATCGAAGAAAGGCGCAGAGAAAGGCAAGGAAGGGCTGGACAAGCTGAAGGATGGCTTCACGGAGGCGATCCCATTGGCAGAACAGTTGCGCGACGTCATGCAAGAGATCGTCACGCTCGGATCGCAGGCGGATATCTAGGCGATGGCAACGCATCCGTTCGCGCAGAAACTCGAGATCGCCTTGGAACACGCGAAACGCCTGCGCGACTCGTTGCTCGCGTCGAAGGAAAAAGCATCTGACGCGGGGGAGAAGGCCGACAAGCCGATGCGAATTACGCGCATCTTCGGTCGGCGCCAGTTGGGCGAGCTCGCCACGGGGCAACCGAACGTGGTTGTTGAGCCGGGCGAGGCGAACGCTAGCCAGGATAAGAAGTCGCTGGACATGGCGAAGGATCAGAGGCTGCGGGCTTTGAACGAGGCGTACGCGAAGGCGCTGGCGGCTTGCGAGCAGGCGCGGCAGGCAGCGCGGGGACCGGGAGGAACGCGGCAACTGAGCGACGGGACGTTCGCTCCGATCCGCCGGCCCGAAGTGTCGCTCCCGTGCCCGCAGGCGACGGCGCTGGCGAAACAGATCAGCGCGTACATCTCGCAGCGGTATGGGCGCGTCGGGCCGAAGCCGGTAGCGAACAGCGGCGGCGGTGGCGGGGGAGGTTTCTAGTGGGCAAGCTGTCACAGAGTCTTTCGAAAGCCGCCGACGAAGCGGAGCGCTTGAATCAGGCGCTGTCGTCGCTTCCGGTCGGCGGTGAGTTCTCCGGCCCCGGTGGCTCCGGCGGTGGCGGTGGCGGGCCTGCGGTCGTGTTCAATACCACCGTTGTCTCGCCGCAATCCGCAGGCCGGACGATCCGCACCGGAGAGGGCTCCGGCTCGGGCGGACGGGACATTGTTTCTCGCGCCTTCGCCTACTACGGCATCAGTTCCGCCGGAGCGAGCCGAGCCTTCATCGCGCAGATCGTCCGAGAGTTTGAACGAATGCTCGCGAAGGGATCGCTCTCTATCCGCGCCGGGGGAGGCGCCTAATGGGGTATCTTGATTGGGACTCCCGCTACCTTTCCTCGGTCCCTCATCTCGACGGCGTGGAATGGACCGAGCAGGGTCACCCGCTCGGCATGACGTGGAAGGAAGCGGAAGAGGACGAACCGTTCCTGATTCAGACCGCGAGCGGCGAGAGCGTGGTGCAGTCTGTGTTCTCCGGCGTGGCGTCGTCCGACAAGGCGGCGCGGCTCATCTTCGACATGCCGTTTCAGCTCATTTCCGAGGACTCATTCCGGCGTTTGAAGATGGCTTCGGCCAAGGGAGAGGCGGTCAACTTCGTGCCGCACGTTTGGGAGATGGATCATTTCTCGGACGCGGGCATCGGGGACTTGTACTCCCTCACGCATCCGGTCGCTTGGGGTATCGCAGCGGGCGTTTCGTCGGGGACGCATCCGGCGGTTTTCTACAAGGACGGCGTGATCGACGCGGACTGCGCGAGCTTGGGCGGGACACTCTCGCAGACGGTGACCGTAGCCGAGGCGGGGGATATCGCGGTCTGGTACATCCCGGTTATCCGGGTCATGGTTCGCGGCCTGCAATTCGAGTTCGCCGGGGTGAACGGCGTAACGTGCAGCTTCGTCCTTGAGGAAGTCCGGCGCTATGCCTGAGGTTCACGCCTACCTGTTCTCTCGCGTAGACGCGTTCGGTTCCGATCCGCTACAGCTCCGCGTCCAGGTGCAGAACGACGTAGACGATCCGAACGGGCTGCGAATCGACGCGGCGATAGACGGGACCGCCGGAGCGATGGCGGTGCCGACAGGGATCGCAAAACAGAAGATTGCCATGCGAGTCTACGTGGACGGTGTGATGGTTCCTGAGTTGACCGCCTGCCGCGTGACGCGCTCTCGGAAACAGAACTTGCAGACGTGGGACTTCACGGTCCCGATCCATCCAGGCGCCACCGGGTACGCTGGCGATTGGGTCGGGAACGGCGTCGGTCTGTGTAAGCGGCGCGTCGATATCTACGGCGTCTATCTGACCTCGACGGGCTACCATGAAATCCCGCTCATCTGCAACGGGATCACCGATAACGAAGGGCGAGAATCGAACGATGGAGCGCTCGTTACCTACACGGGCGTAGATCGGGGCGGGCGCTACGACAAGGAAGTGATCGACTTCGTTCTGCCACCGGGCTCGGGAGTCTCGCGGGATCGGGTACTCGCGGTGGCTGCGCGCCGGGCAGGCGTCGAGGATATCTCGCTCGAACACTCGCCTACTCCGATGCTGCATGAGTTTCAGATGGTGGACGCCGAGTTCATTCCGCCCTGTCAGGAACTGGCCGACGTGGAGGGCCGCGTCATCCAGTGGGACCGGCAAGGGTACATGATCTGGCGGCGTTACGGATCGGGCGCGATGGTCCCGTCCTCGGCGCGGTGGGCCTTCACCGAGCGCCATTGGGTAGCCGGTTCGGGCAAGCTCACGCAGCCGGGCGAACTCATTACCGAGATCACCGTCGAGAGCGATATCCAGAAGGTAGTCGGCCCGTGCGGAGACGTAACGTCTCGCGTCACGGTCACCACGAAAAGCCTGATCGGTCCGGCATCTCCGGCCTACGCTCAGAGTGCGGGCAGTTCCTACGCGGCGAATCCCGCCTCGCCTGCGCTCACAGAGCCCATAACGGTCAAGGTAGAGACGTTCGATACAACGCGGCGCTGCGGCATCATCGTCTACGAAAGGCGCACCGTTCAGGAGTGGTTCAATCCCGAAGTAGCGCGCTACGAATGGAACGCGACGACCGACTCGTGGGATACCTTGGGCGGGGTCTACACCGACGACAATACGGACGACGATTCTCCGGCCTACGCCTACGCGCAGGAGCGATGGCACACGACGGAGATTGACGAGACCTGGCACTATTGGTTCCGCGAGAATTTCGAGGGTCCGGAGGCGTTCTATATCCCGCTCCGTCCTTCCGGCCTTGACATGGGCTGGGGGCTGCGGGCGCCGAAGGGGTGGGACGGGCAGACAAATGGAGAGACAGGATTCGTGGATGCGAACGATCCAGACCACTCCTATGACCGCCGATGGGAAGGTATCAAGATCGGGACGCTCACGAAGTCGCAGCGGTGGGTCGGTGTCAAACAGTACGTCCGCACTCGCTCGATCACGTCCTACCCGTTGGATATCTGGGAAGAGATCGAACCCGCGAACGGGTACAAGGTGCTCGGCGGCAAAGAATCCATCGTCTCCGATGCAGAACAGTTTCTGCAGACGGAACAGATTGTCACCATCCTCGGAGCGGATCTTCGCGGCTACCAGACCGACGAGGATGAGTATCGGTTTCAGTACTTTGTCGGCAAGGGATCGAAGTACCTATACGGAGACGATACGGAGCGGGCCGAGGCGTACGAAACGCTGCAGTTTACCGGGGCGACGTATACGAAGTTCATTGGGACGGGCGAACAGTCGCACGATGAGATCGTGACGGAAACGAATCAGGACGATAGGACGGTTCAATCGGTGGCGAGTACCGGACTGGATTCCTACCTGCCCGCCGCCGAGAGGATTCCGGACTCCGGGCCAACTCAGGATACGGACGTTTACACCCACGACGCCGAGGCGAGCGAACTCTACCAGCGCGCCTATCGCACGGAGTCGAAGCCGATCTCGGTGACCGTCACGGACGATTCTTTGGAGCACTGTTCGACGCGTGGCGTCCACAAGGTTCATTCGCAGTACATCGAAAGCGAGGATGAGGCGGACTGGCTCGCGCGGTGGCTGCTGGACGAAGGCTCGGCGGGCGTCTTCGACGGCGAGCTCGCGGGCGCGAACTTCTTCGTGGAGCCGGGCGATTTGTGCTCGACGCTGCGCTATCGTCAGATCGGCCTCTCTGGGTGCGAGGGTCGCATCGAAGAGGTGACGTGGGATTGGAAGGCGGGCGCGGTGCTCAATACGAAAGTGCAGGCTCTACTCTACCCATGAAGAACTTCGGCCCGAACTCTCCGCGCACGGTACGCGGGCTCTTGGAGCGCCGCAAGCCGCGAGGCGTGATGGATACCCGCTGGCACCAGGAGGCGGATATCGTCACGGCTCCCATGTCCAGCCCGTTCGGCAAGGGCTTCCACGAATTGAAGTCTCCCGCCGGGACGCGCTACCTCGTCGCGGATCAGACTGGCGGGCGGACCTTCGCCCCCGATACTGAGGTCATGGTGGCCGTTCCTCAGGGATTGCACAACAAGGCGGTACTCGGCGGGGCTCCGGCTAACAAGAAGGGTGGGGCAACGCGGACGCGCTCTTCCCGTCGTCGCGGGACGGTGGTGCTGGACGCGAATCAGTACGCCTTTGGTCAGGATGGCGACTCGAATCTCGTTGCTGCTCTGTATAGCGACGGTACATACGTTTCGACTCGGGCGACGTTGGCGCCTTTCGGAGATACGTTCACGGGCTGCATCTTGACCGACTCTTCCGCTGTGGTGGGCGACGGAAGCCTTTTGATGCGCGGTGCGTCTGGATTGTACGTGTGGGACGTTGAGGGTGCGGCAACCTACTCCTATTCGGCTCCGGGCGGATGGCTCATTTTGACCGCTCCGTACTACCAGAACGGGCTCCTGTATTGGGTGGAGTGCGAGGATTTCCCCGACCTGACTACGGTTGATTTCGACGTGCGGCTGCGGTCTGCGGCTACCGATCTCACCGGAGCGTCAACGATCACGACGACAAACCTGACCATTGCGGCGGCGCAGTCAGACCTTGGCGGTTCCGTCATTGAATACTTCACTCACATTGGTGGAGTTCCGGACGTTGGGGCCGGAATCCTCGTTGACGAGGATGGCGCTGTGGTCTATTTCTTCTGTCGCCCGGAGGACGGGAATGGCGAGCGGACGGACTACTGGAATCTCCAATTCCGGTTCGCTCTTTCCGGAGGCGCTCCGTCCTATCGCTTGTGGTCAGCACCCGAAGGAACGGAGTTTTCAGGAGTCACCATCGGGGTAACATCCTTTGCGTTTTTCATTTCGAGAGCAGACCTCGGATACATTCCTGCGGTCATGTCGAAGGCCGACAATTCCTCGGCTGCTGCTGCTGACTATTGGGACACGTCCACGCTGGAAACGAGTGGGGCAAGTTCGATCAGTATCGGAACGGGCGGAAGCGTGATCCAGATCCACTCGTCTGCCGCGAGCGGGTATCTGATTCGCGGGGTGGCTTCCGGCACGGTGATTACCTCATCCATCGAAGCCTTCGATGGCACCAACTATCCGACTGCAATGTACTACTTTGGAGAGTGAGTCATGGCCGATCCAGTCTTGCAATGGTTTGAAACGGACGGCACGACCGCTGCCGGAGTCGATACCTACACGCCGACCGCTGGAACTCCTACGGCGGCGCAGACGACGCGGATCTACAACGATAATGGCGGTGCCGCGAGCGCGGACGATGCGACCGAATTGCGAATCACGGCGGTCTCTCGGAATGCAGGCGATACGAACTTCACCGCCGAGCACTCGCTGGCGGCGGGCGCGTACATCGAATGTCGGGCCGTGGGCTCTGGCGGCGTCGGCGTCGCAGCGCAGACGACGGAGTGGACGCCTATCGGTAAGGGGAAGTACCTCTACCTGCGTGATCTTCCGTCCAACTGCTACCGGACTATCGAGACGCGAATCAACGCGCCGGCTGGCTACGGCACGGCGGACGTGGAGGTCCTTCTGGACGCGGTGGCCGCTGCGCCTGCGGTGGCGATTGAGGACGGGCACCATGAATCCGGCGCTGTGGGGATCTGCCACGGCGTCGGGGATGGAGCCTTCGAGGCGCTGTTGGAGGGCGGTACGCTCACGGCGTCGGGCTCGCCGGATAACATCGTCCACCTGGACCTGACGACGTGGATAGCCGCCGGGGTGCCGCATTCGCTTCTGCCGGGGATTGGTGCGGCGGAAATCACGATCAACGGCACGGACGGAGCTTCCGCGTCGCTAGCCTCTGGAGAGAGCTACTGGGTGGCTCTGAGCCTCGCTTCGGACGGGACCGTGACGCAGACCAAGGGCAGCAAGGGAACGGCGCCTCTGGCCGTCTCTGCGCGCCCTACGCCTCTGTCGGATGAACCGCTGCTCGGCTACGTCGAGCGCGAGTTTGACGCGACGATTGAGAGCGGCGATATCTACCAGGATGACCGGGTGTACGGATGGTTCAAGGCCACGACTTCCGGGGCCTCTCTGGTGGCTGTCATCTCGGGCGGGCAGGCGATGGTGGACAATCGGCTGATTACCCGTACGGGCGCTACTTCGGTCACGCTCACGGCTTCGCAAACGAACTACGTCTACCTGAACCCGGCGGGCACGCTGAGCGCCAACATCACGGGAGCCCGTCCGAACGTCCGGTCGCTGCTGCTCTACGTGTTCACCACGGACGGATCGGGCGTCACGGCCACGGTGGACCGCCGGACGTATTGCGGTCGGCGAATTCATGCGATGCGGTTTGAGAAGTCGGGCACTCTCGCCGGCACGAACACGGTCTACAGCGCGTGGCCGTCCGGGTCGTATGGGTACATCCTGCCGTGCGTGGGAGTCTTTCTGGCGCTTGCCTCCGCTGGTGCGACCTCCGGCTCTACGATCTGCGACCTCGAACAGAGCAACGCCGGTGCGGGCTTTACGACGATCTTCACCTCTCAGGGATCGAGCGACCAGCGCCCCACCATCGCGCAGGGAACGGCCAACGCCATCGACTCCGGCGCCCGTCCAGAGGTCTACACGATCTATCCGTGGAGCCGGTGGCGCGGAGTCGTCGATGCGATCCCCGGCACCGCGTCTACCGATCTCAGCCTCACCGTTCTCGGCGTCGAGGTAGACCAATAGGAGTGACACTCCGGGCAATCTCGGAGCCTACAATCAGTCGGACTACAGGAGACTCAGACCATGCGCTACGACCGCCACCGCAAGACGTTCCTACTCGCCGCCGCCCTTGCCGCGTTCGCTTCGGTGGCGAGCGCTCAGGTGATCGGCAAGACCATGACCGTGGCCGGGCTCCCGGTCTGCAACAGTCCGAAGAACTTCGGCCTCGTGACCGACGCGACCAACGCGACAACGCTCGGCGCGGGTGGTGGGAGCGCCCACGTCTGGGTGACCTGCGCCTCGGGATCGTGGGCCATTGCCGAGGTCGCAGCGGTGACGGATCTGTCGGCGTATCTGCCGGTGTCCGGTACGACCGCCGCGCCCATCGTGATTCAGAACAGCGGGGCGGGGAATGATGGTTCATTCATCGTCATCGACGATCTGATTCTGACCGGTCAGGATCTACTCCCGACGTTCAGCGCTACGGCGGTCATCACGGCGCCGGTTACCAACGTCGTCGCGTCCACGTCTTCGACGATCACCACCCCAACGCTCACCGCCGCAGTGACTACGGGCGTCATCGACGCGGGCGGCGGCACGGACGAACTGACCGTTACCAGCACTTCGGTGGCCGTGGGAGCGAACACGCTCTTCTACCCGGCCAAGGCGTCGGCTCCTCCGGTGGCGTGCTCTGGCGGCACCGCTGGCGGCGAGTACTACGACACGGATATCAACAAGCTGTGCCGGTGCAATGGTACGAACTTTGTCCTCGCCAACGACGACTCGACGACGACCGGATGCAGCTAGGAGCAAGCATGAACCTCGCCAACTTTGGGGCCGTCCGCAGACTGCTACTCGTCTCGGCGGTCCTCACCCTCTCTCCTCTCGTCGCGTCGGCGCAGATCGTGGAGCGCTCGCAGACGTGGGCGAACCTGATCGCAACGCATCCGTGCAACGCCGGCCTGAACGGTCGGCACACGATCCTGACGGACGCGCAGTCGTCGTCGAGCATCGGCGGCGGTGGCGGTTCGGTTCGCGTGTTCGTCGAGTGTGACGGCGTGGATACGTGGTCCATCGTAGACATTGGTGGCGGCGGTGCGGACCTCTCCGCCTATGCCCTGCTCGCTGGAGACGAAGATGGGCAGGTGATCCAAGGCATTGCCGGCGAGAACAAAGCAAAGCTCGATATCGGACATGCTCAAACGACCATTGCCCAGTTGCGAGGGGAGGGAGCGGCGCCGGGATACGTTCAGGCCAACGAGGTTGGCGCCTACCTTTCAAGCGCCGACGAGAGCACTTATCTCGATCTTTACGACGGGATCATCGAATTCAGTACGGATGGAGTTCTTTCCGCTAGCGCTGATGTCATTCGAATCATCTCGGGCCAGACCCCGCCCACCAACGCCAACGACGCCTGCACCGCCGGCGACACCATCGACACGGCGACCTTCCACTACTACTGCCCCGCGACTAACACCTGGGTCCGCGTGGCAATGGCGACTTGGCCGTGACCAGCTGATGCTCTTCGTCAGCCACTTCTGCGCCGCATGGGTGGCGGGCGCGTGTCTTTCCGATTCCATTCGGATCAATAAGTGGCCCTGAACGTCAACTTCTGGCGGCTCGGCACGAAGGCGGTGCGCGTCGTCACGGCGGACGCCGTTGAAGACGAGCCAGCCTCGGGAGTTCCTGCGGGCGCGAGGCTGTTCCGAACGGATACCAGCGAGAGCCGGGAGTTTGACGGCGCGGCGTGGTCTAGCTCTGGCGGTGGCGCTACGGGTCCGACGGGTCCAGCTGGGCCTACGGGTCCAACGGGTGCCACGGGTCCGACCGGGCCGGCGGGTCCAGCGGGCAGCGTTGGACCTCAAGGGCCGGCAGGACTGGACGGGAGCGACGGCGCGGACGGGGCGCAGGGACCGCAGGGCATCCAAGGCATTCAGGGACCGGCGGGGAACAACGGTGCGGACGGCGCTCCGGGTGTTGGCTTTGGTGCCGTCGTCAAGCTTTCCGCAGACCTTGCCGCATTCACCGCAACCGCCCTGGCCGATACCACCGGACTCTCCTTCGCGCTGACCTCGGGACGCTTCTATTCGTTTCAGTTCTGGATTCGGTTCTCGACGGCGGCGACCACGACGGGCGCTCAGTTCGCTATCAACGCTCCGGCAAACTCCTACATTGTCTATCGCACAGAAACCTCGTTGACCGCTGCCGCTGCCGGTGCGCCTACGTTCCGCACGGCGCGAGCGGTCAACATAGGAACGGCGTCGGCCTCGGTGGATTCCATCGGCGGGGATCTGCTCTGCATCATCTCGGGCGTTGTCAAACCATCTGCCGGCGGGACGCTCATCGTTCGCACCGGGACCGAAGTCGCCGGGTCCGGAGTGACGGTAAAAGCTGGATCGTGTGGCGTTCTGTACGACTTTGGAGTCTAGCGTGGGATTCGAGCTAGAGGAGCCGGACGGAGCCATCTGGAAACGAGTCCGAATCCTCGTTGTCGAGGATGATCCATCGGCGCGAGAACTCTTCTGTATCGCGCTCCGCAAAATGCCGCTTTGGGAAGTGGCCGAGATCGTCCAGTGCGGAACGGTCAACGGCGCGGAGATGGCGCTCAAGTCCGGGCCGCGCTTCGACGTGATTCTCTTGGACCTTGGCCTACCCAACGGCAAGGGTCTGGAGGTCATCTACCGTCTATCGCGGGCGCAGGCGTTCCCGCCGGCCATCATCGTGCTCACGGGGATGGAGTTCGATATCGCGCATGAGGTGCAGGGCATCCGCGAGGGCGCGGCGACGTGGGTTCGCAAGTCGGACCTTGTACGTCGCGGAGGAGCACTGGATTGGAGTCCGCTGGAGCGGGCGGTGAGCTATTCGCTGGCTCGCCGTGACTGGCTCGGGCCGATGTTGATTGAACGCTCCCGCAGGATCGCCGCCGAGGGGGTGAGCAGTGGATGACCTCGCGGAGCGGCTACACGAAGTCGAGCGCATCTCCCGCGAGAATGCGGTGGCTATTGAGCGAGCCGCTGCCGATGCGAGGAATGCCCGAGACGCCGTGGCCGACTTCCGCCCGATTATCCTCGCTCGTTCCGGTGACGAACAGCGGCGCGACAAGTTTGAACTCAACGTGAATCAGGCGCACGACAAGCTGAGGGCGCACGGAACGCGACTCGCCGGCTTAGAGAGGTGGAAGGATCGGGCGCACTGGACCGGGCTCATCATCATGTTCCTCGGTGGCGCGCTCGCTTGGATCGTGGATAAGGTCATCGCGTTGCAGAAGTGAGGGGAAACTATGGGCGCAGAACCTAGGAAGCTGACCGACGCGGCGATTGATTCCGCGATCCACGGTCTTCCCGAGCCGCAGACCGGGTGGCGGAACCTGATTCCGCCCGAGGACTTGGGAGCGATGAAGGACGCCGGGTCCGGGCAGATCACGCTGCAAGCGTGCGTTGCGGCGCTGCACTACGGCAACCGCCTGCAGGCGATTCGGACGCTAGAGAACTACGCCGCGCTCTGCCCGACGCGCTTCATGCTCAGCGAGCCGTGGAGCCTAATCTACGGGAAGGCCATCGTCTGCAATTGGCTCGCGGTGATCCTGATTGCGGATCGTATCGGAGAGCGAGCACTGGCGCGCAAGTTCCGTCGTCTGGTCGAGACTTGGGCGGGCACCTGCGCGCTCATGGAGTCGCACGGTAAGGTCATGGCGGCGGGCTGTCGCTGTTGGGGCCATGAGGTCCACGGTGGCGGGTGGGATGACCTGTGGGCGTTCGCTTGCCGGCGGGACAATCCTCCGGCGCCGAGCTCGCGCAAGTACGGAACGCCGGGAGCGTCGGACGATTGGGGGTGGCTGAATCGGTGCGCTGCGCTGGCGATTGGTGAGCTGCGCGCCGCCGCTGCTCCGTTCCTCGGTCGGGATTGGCGCTCGCTCCTCGCCGGCATTCCGCGATGGGGAGCGCGGACGGAGATGCAGCTCCTCGGGTGGGCGGACGGTTCGCGCCTGTGGCTCATGGGCGACGATGAGGCCGAGTTCGATGACGAGGACCAGAACGGCAATACTCCCGGCTGGCTTGCGGCGGGCGTCCTCGGCGGGCGGATCGTGGCGCTTCCTAAGTGGCCGAATCCGATAGATGGGCGGACCCGACTGCGGCAGACGGGATGCCGGGCGGATCTCGACGGCGGGCCTCAGTTCGGCTGGTCGCTGCTGCACTCGCACCTTGGCGAGCGGAAGGTAGCGGGCGGCTACCTGACGCGCTTGGAGCCCTACACGGCCTCGCCGCTCATCTTCTGGCAGCACTGTCCGGCGGGTTCGCTTTCGTGGGTAGACCGCCTCGCCAGTGAGCCGACCGGGCCTATCCCGATCCCGCCCGTCTCGCCGGCTCCGACTCCCACCCCGAAGCCTCCGAAGCGCCGCAAGCCCTGGTGGAGGTTCTGGTGACCGAGTTCGTGACCTCGCGCTTCCGGCGGGCCATCGACTACCTGCTCGCGTTGGAAGGCGGGTACGTGAATCACCCGAACGACCGAGGCGGGGAAACGAACTTCGGCATCTCGAAACGGTCCTATCCGCTGCTCAACATCCGCGCTCTGACTCGGGACGATGCGATGCAGATTTACCACCGCGACTTCTGGACTCCGCTCCGGCTGGACGAACTCAGCTCGGAACGGTTGGCGCGGTGCCTGTTTTCTTTCGGCGTGAATGCCGGCGTAGGCACGGCGGCGAAGGCGGCGCAACGAGCGGTCAACGGATGCGGGCGGGCGCTCGCGGTGGACGGGCATCTCGGACCCGCCACGGTCGCCGGTCTGAATCGGTTTCCAGAGGAGCGTATGCTGCCCGCTGTGAAGGCCGAGATCCTGGCGCACTATCAGCGCATCGTCGAGCGTGATCCGTCGCAAGCTGTCTTTCTGCGCGGGTGGAAGAATCGGTTGGAGGCGGAATGATAGAAACCTGGCTGGCTCGCACGTTCTCCATCCTCGCCGCTCTAGTAGCGCTGTTCGTCACGGGTGGCGGATTCTTCGTCTTCCACAACTACTACCGGCGCTGGCGCTACGGGCAAGATGAGAGCTTCAATTCGCAGGCATGGACGGCGATCATCGTCGCCGTTGCACTGGACGCGATCTGTTTCGCAATCCTCGACGTAGGGCAGGCGTTCGCGCTGGTATCGGAGGCATGGGGAGCCATCGTCGGGATCATCGGCACGGTGCTACTGCCGATCCTGGGTTACAAGTCTGTGCAGGCAGTTCAGGCGAGCAAGGGAGTGAACAACGTCACCGGAGGGGGGGCTCCATGAAGATTCCGCAGTCGGTCAAGGTAGCAGCGGCCAGTCTCGGCCTAGGCGGGGCGATTGGCCTCGCCGTGGCGCTTATCCTGTTGGGCGGGGAGTGCTCGGCGTGGCACGGGGATCACCCGAAGCCGAAGCCGCCCGTGGCCCAAGTCCTCCCGCCGACGCCGGAGGAAGCGGCCACCCCGCACGAGACGGTTCCGTGCGTCCCCGTCCAGGCTCTCAAGCCGTCTCCGAAGCGCCTGAAAGAGATCGCCCAGGCCACTGGCGGGCTGGTCGCTGCCCAGATCCCGGCTCCGGTGGCAGTACCGCCCCACCTTGGGGAGATCGTGCCTCCTGCGCCCGCTGGCGGCGTCACGTACCCGCTCCTGTTGGTGGACGGCAGGCCGTACCCGGACAGCCCGGCGGGTGGGCTGCTATGGGTACTGCTCGAGGAGAATGGGTCCACGACGGTCATAGCGGAGCCGAATCCGCCCAAGCCGCTGCCGGCGGAACGGTTCTGGCAGTTCGGGAACGTCTACGAGTTGGGCGGGCTGTACGGAATCGGCCAGGGCGGGGACACTCGGGCTCGCGGTTGGGCGGCCATCGAGCCTCTGCGCGCCGGCAGGATTCACCTACGCGCAGAGGTCGGGGTCGATCTCAGGAACGGCGGGACGGACGGCTACGTGATGGGCGGGGCGGTTTGGCGGTCGAGGTAGGGCAACTATCCAGTAACGCTTGATAGTTCAATGCGCCACCCCTCCCGACCGGACACCGCATCTCGTACACCGCGACAACGGGCGCGGAGAGAATCCCTTGCCGACCGTAAACCAGTGCTCGCCATCGCGGTGACGTAGACCGCAGGCGCAGAGGAATATCCAACGCAGCCTGGAGAACCGGCGCATCACGCCTTCCTCTCCGGCAGCGGGATCTGCCCTGACAGCCAGTCGGAAATGGAGGCAGCGGCTTCGCAAGGGTACTCAAAGCCAAGTTCCCATTCGTTGAGTTCTTTGAGATCCTCGATTGGCACTGTGCTTTTCCATTCCTCCAACTCCGCGATCCTTTTCCGGAGCAGCCCAACGCAGGTGCAGTGGACCTCATCACCGCACGACTCTTCAACCGCCTTCCGCGCTGATTCGCGCCAGTTGTCGAGTTCCGCCCGCAACTTAGCAGTCCTCTTCTCTCGCTGCTCGGAACCGGCGAGGTAGCCTCGCTCGAACCACGACCGCTCGCGGAATCCCTCCTTCGCGGGCGATCCATTGAACAGCTTCCCTCCGAGCCTCCCGCTTCCGGGCGGGTATGCCGCCTCCGCCGCCTTCCGCGCCTCTTCCCGCAGGTCGGTCATGGCTTCCTCCGTATGAGAATCCAAGTTTTTTGCTTTGCGTAGGAAGCGCTGCGTCTCCACGCCGGGTGGGGTAACCCCTTCCGACCAATGATCCTCCCATAGCTCCAGCAGTCGTATCGCCTCGTCGTAGCGGGAGAGGCGGCGGGCGTCCTCGGTACGTTCAGCGTGGTGCAATTTTCGGAACTCCGCATCCGGCATCGAAAATGGATACTCAACAGTGATGGGGTACGGAGTCAGACAACCGGCAGTCGTTGAATGGTCATCCGGGTAGTCCATGCTGCGACCGCACTTATTGCAAAGGTGGCGGCTCATCACTCCCTCCCTTCCGTCGCGTCCAGCTCTGCGAGGGCGGCGTCGATCTGTTCGTACGTTGCATCGGCCCACGCGCAGCGGCGCATGTACTCCAGCGTCTTTCTTGCCGTTGGCAACTCCACCTTCCGCCCCTGCGCGGCCTGCTGGCGAAGCTCCAAGATCCCTCGCGTCAGTCTGCGCCGCGCCTCTCGGCCTTCCGGTGTACGCGCCATTTCCTTGAAGCATCTGCACCCGCCGTTCGTAGCCATTCCTCCGGGCGATCCGAACACGCAGGAGTTGTCGCCGCAGCCGTAGTCGCGGCGGTTCACAGCTTCACCTGCGCGGCCTGCTGGCGGACGGCGGCGATCGAGATGCGGAGCAGGTGCGGCAGGTCCATGCCGAGAAACGTCGGAGGAGCGAACCCGGTTCGCAGCGACACTTCCGCAAGGTCGGCCCACTTGAGAAGTTCTTCAAGTTGGAACGTGCCGACACGCACCGCCTCCGGCATCTCCCTCGCGGCGGGCTTCATGTCCGGATCGTACTCACCAACAGGAGTGCTTCCGTTGACCGGCGCGGCGGGCTCGGGCGGGGCGGGCTTGTCGCAAGTGAAGTAGGCCGCAACGTGCGGCATATCCTCGCGGTGGTAGTGCTGGTCGGCGTAGTCAACTCTTTGCCTACAGTTCATGCACGTCACCTTCTCGGGCTCGGGCTTCACCCCGCGAAACGTCCCGGCTGCGAGATCGGCGGCGATGCGGTCTGCTGTCGTCGCCGCCTTCGCCGCCTTCTCGGGCGCTGGCTGCGGACCCTTGCACGTATAAGCGGTTCGCACACACCCCGGCTTCATCTCATCAAAGATGTGCTCCGTTACGCTCGACGTTGGCTGCCTACAGTTCGGGCACTCCACCTTCGCCGCCTTCTCGGGCGCTGGCGGGGCGGGCTGGCAGGTGAAGCCGCCGCCCTTGTCGAACGCTGTCCCGAATTGATCCAGCTTGCGGTGGTCGTACTCATCAAGTCCGAGCACGCCACAGTTCGGGCAAGGAACCGTTCCGGTCTCCACCTTCGCCGCCTTCTCGGGCTCGGGCGGGGCGGGCTGGCAGGCCCACTTGTCCGGCCCCGGCCCCTCATACCGTGAGTGGCTGCGCTCCGTCATCTCCCCGCAGTTCGGGCACTCCACCTTCGCGGGCTCGGGCGGGGCGGGCTGGCAGGTCAAGCACTCGCCCCATCTCCATGTGTGGTCATGCGGGTTGCAGACCTCCTTCTCCGTCGCGGTCCCGAACAGGGCGCGGCGGGCGAGGATGCATCCTTCCGCCTCTTGCGCAGAAAGAGAGTACAGGGCATCCCAAGTTCCACCGATGCGATCCAGGTGTTTGTTTATCGCAAAGGCATCCACAATCGCCCGCTCCTCCGCACTGAGGCTCTGCGGGTCCAGTTTCGTGTTCTCGCTCATCCGATCTCCCTCCTGAGCTCCTCGATCATCGCCTTCGCCTGGTCCACCATCGCGGAGCCTTCGTGACCGGCGATCAGTCCCTCCAGCGCGACGACTTGGGCGCGGAGGCCGGTGCGACGGATCAGGTCTGCCGTGTTAGGTCGCCCGCATTCGTGTTCCTTGTCATCGGTGAATACCGCCAAGCTGATTTCTTCTTCGCTCGGCATCCACTTCTTCTTCTCGCTCATCCCTCAAGCTCCTTTCGCAGCGCGGCGATCTTGGCGTTAGACCATTCGCTTTCTTCGTTGCAGAACGATCCGCCGTTCTGCTTGGTCATGGCGGCGTTCATCTCCTCCAACACGCTGATCTGCGCGAGCTTCAGGTGGCGGAGGTGGTCGAGGTGGTTCACCCAAGACCCTTCGGATGACCGGCACATATTCGTACAGTCAGTGTCAATGTGTTCGGTCCACCGCTGAATCTTCTCCGGCGTCGGGGCGGTCATGGCTCGACCTCCATCGATTGCACGGTTACTTCGAGTCGTTCGACTCTTTCGAGAAGCGCTTGGCACGTAGCGCGAAGGCCATCAACGCAGGCGCTAATCTCCCGATTCTCACGTTCCAGACGATCCACAGAGACGCGGAGCGAATCGACTTCATGCAGTCGAGACTCCGCACGTTCCGCTTTGCGTTGAATGTCATCAATCCTCCAATCAAAAGGCGTGCTCACTGAAACCCTCCCTTCGTTCCGCGCTCGAAATTCTCGCGCATAATCTCTTCATAGATCCGCCCACCATTGAGCGCGACCACGTACCACCCGAAAGTCTCGTCCACGAACGGATCGGACCTGTACCTCACGAACTGCCCGCCCCACGTAGGCTTGATCGGGAAGTCGAATCCCTGCGCGTTCTGCGGGTGCGGGTGCGAGATCACGGTAGAGAAGCCGGGAACGTCGATAGGGCTGGACCGCAGCGCGAAGTTGCTCCCGCTCGCCGTCTCGCCCTGCACCCATACCACGCGGTCATTCGTCACAACGAGATCGTTGCGAACGTCCTGCAAGGCGGGAACGTTCGCGCCTACGTGATACCAGTTCCCGCCAGGCTCATGCCGCGCTCGGATCTCGAATATCTGATGCCGGTAGCAGTCGCAGACCTCGACGCGGTGCTGGCCGTCCGGGGTGATGACGGAGGCAACGGTGGTGACACCCGACGCCGGTAGCGCGGCGAGGAAGAAGAGGACGAAGAGCAGGCGTCTCATGCTCCCTCCTTCGGCCGGACGCTTTCCTTGATCGCTTCGAGATCCACAGCCCCGGTCAGGTAGGCATGGAGACGCTGCGCCTGCCATTCGATTTCCGCGCTGTTGGCCGCGCTGTAGGCCGCGTAGGAGGCCGCGTTGCAGGCCGCTCTGTAGGCCGCGCTGTAGGCCGCTCTGTAGGCCGCGCTGGAGGCCGCGCTGTCGGCCGCGCTGTTGGCCGCGCTGTAGGCCGCTCTGGAGGCCGCGTTGCAGGCCGCTCTGTAGGCCGCGCTGTAGGCCGCTCTGGAGGCCGCGCTGTAGGCCGCGATGGAGGCCGCGCTGTCGGCCGCGCTGGAGGCCGCGCTGTCGTAGACGAAATCGAACGCTCGTTGACGCGCTGCGAAGATCGCCAACGATGGCCGCTTATCGTTCGGATACTCCGCCTCGAAGTTGGCGAGAACGTGCTCGGCACAGTCGGCGGCGAACAGGCGCGCCGTCGTCTCGTTCCATCCCTCTACTTTGTAGCAGAGCCGGCCGAAACGGGCGCAGACCTTGTTCTCGGCCTCGATCACTTCTCCCCACAACTCGGCCACGAACAGGGTCTCCGCGAACAGCCGCGAGCGAACCAGGCTCAGCGTCCCTCTGAACCCGTGCAGGCCGTTGACGCAGACCTCCAGATCGCCGCTAGCCCCCATCGTGGCTCCGCGTTCGCCGTTCTTCGGCAGCGGCCACTTGCCCTTGCCCCACGGAGCCGATCCGTCCGCATGGAGCATCTTGAACACGACCAGCGGATTCTCTTCGGTGTAGACCTTCATGCTCCCTCCTTCGCGGCGGCAAGGGCGACGCGGGATTGCTCGATCAGTTTCATGTTGAGATCGTTGAATCGTCCAGCGGCGGTGACTTCGACGGCGAAGGTGAACGACAGCGCTTCCAGCGCATCCACCAGCCCGTCGTGCGCGTTGACGCAGCGGACGATGTGGGCGGCGTTGGCTCGGCCATCTTCGTAGTTTTTCGCATCCATGATCCCGGCGAGCCGCAGAACCATCCCGACGGCTTCCTGGTTGTAAGTGGTGCCGATCTCTTTCCCGTCGTGCGTCTGAATATCGGCCCTGTAGGCCGGGTCCACCCTCCACGGCCTCGGGCTCACCTTCGGGTCTGCGGTCATCGCACTCTCCTATCGCGCAGCCGACGAAGCCGATCCGTCGCCTGACTGCGCTCGTCCTTGGTCGTGACATGGTGAATGTGCCGGCGGAACGTACCGTCAGCGAACGGGTGACTGTTCTTCCGGTGAATGTCCATCTCGCGGATCACGTTCGTATCCGTCAGATCGTAGAGCTTGGCGGGCTGCATCGGGCCTCCGTTTCCTTCTCTGCGGCGCGCTCGGCCTCCATCGAAACCAGCGCCATGATGGCGAACTGAAAGAACAGGATCACCCCGATGACCGCGACGCCTACCCATGCCGTGACGCTTCCATCGGCGGCGAGGCGTGACGCTGTGGCGACCTGGAACATGCCGGAGCCGAAGGACAGAAGCATGGCACAGAGATAGCGATTAGTGGCGGACATACTGCGACGGTAGCGGCGAGCCTCAAACGAAGTGGCGTCGATGATTCGCGTGACGATGTGCTCGCCATCGTATGTTCCGGATTTGCTCTGCGAAATCTTGAGAACGTCGCCAGCGCAGAGCCAGTGCGCTGTCGATGATGTGACCGTAACGCGATGCAGAACGTAACGGCGGAACCATCCGAATAGGTAGCGCATCACAGCCCCGCCGCGATCAGGTCATCGACGCTGCGAGCCACGACGACCTTGCACCCGCAACGCTCGGCGCGCTCCAAGAATACGACTTGCTCCGGGCGTAGCTTGCCGGTGGCGCTTTTGCACTCGACGTACAAAGCGCGGCCATCGTCAAGATAGCCTTGAATGTCGCTCATGCCCTTCTTGCCGAATCGCACGTAACGCTCGCTGCCGGGGATCTTCACCGCGCCGACGTTCGCACGCCAGCACTCGATGCCGCGCATCTGTAGAAAGTGGAGGCAGGCTTTCAAAGTGGCGGCTTCGCTCATCGGTACACCCGTTGCCCCGTCGCAGAGAACAGAGCGGACCGTCCCTTAGAGATCATGTCGTTCCAGTTGTCGCGCGGTGTTCCGAGAAACAAGTGGCTTACGTTGACGCATGGTGGGTTGTCGCAGCGATGACAGACGAACATGCCTCGCGGGATCGGACCATGAGCTAACTCCCAGGCAGCTCGCGAAGCCGGCGTGCTGCGCAGAACTAGTTGCCCATGCCGAATGCGGCGCATCGCAAAGACTCCGTATCCGCTCTGGTTGGTACCGCCGCGCCACAACAGACAACCAGAGCGGGTGAGCGCACCGACTTTTTTGAAAAACCGAGCGCGGTTATCTTCCGGCATGTTGGCTCGCAGCCAGACCTCGAAGTTCATCGAACTACCCTGCCCGCGACCAACCTGATGCGGCACTTGTACGCCGCTCCGATCTTGTCTGCCATTGCTGGTTCGATGGACTTGCCCGCGATTCCGTTCTCGAAGCGGGACAGGAAACTCTCGCTGCACCCGATCTTCGCGGCCATCTGCTTCAACGTGAGCTTCTGCTGTTCTCGCAGCACTCTGAGTTTCGGTCGGCTCATTCGTCTCCTCCAGTGCCGGAAGAGTCTCACCGATTCGCGGTCCTGTCAAGAGGCAGTTCGGAAAAGGCCAATAACTACGGGCAAAGAAAGTTCTTGACAAGTGGAAAATGGCAAGTTATTCTATCCCCGTCCTAGAGGAGATGCCGAAATGACGACCCTGCGAATCACGATGACCGCGACGAATGGAATGGGATTCCCCGAACTGTTGGAGCCGGATACGTGGGAGACGGATGCCGAGCAGTTCATCGCTGACAATGACTGCGACGAGGAGGAGTCGGACATTCTCCGCACGCTGCCGCTCGGCGTCGGGTACAACATCGGCGGCGGCGCTGGCCCGCTCTTCACGGTGGAGCGCATCTCGTGACCGTCTACCGTCTGAAGTGCGCGCCGGACGCGGGCACGTTCGCATCGGCTACCGAAGCCGTTCTCTTTGCGATCCGTTGGGGACTGTCTCCGAAGTGGGAAGCGGTGGCCGCGTGACTCCGAAAGAGATCCTCGCGCTGTGGAATATGGCGGTCGCAATTCACCGGCTCTACTGGTCCACGTTGCGCGATGGCACGATCACCGACGAGATCAAAGAGGCCGACAGGTGGGCTTGCATGCAATTTATCAATGCGACGTGCATGAGTGGCCCGGACGGTGTGGCGATGGGGCGCTGACATGAGCGACGGCTACAGCATCTTCGGCCACCGCATCCCCTGCCGAAACGCCTACTGCGCGAACAATCCGCGCTCCCGGTCGCACATGGGCGAGGTCTGCGACGACTGCGAAGCCCGCGAGCGCCGCGAGGATGAAGAGAACCCGCGTTGCTCCGTGTGCGAGGTCCGCAAGAGCGAGCACGGCGCGGAGTTCCCGTGCCGCATCGACGAACAGGACGAACCGTTTCCGTGCAGTCCGGTCTAACGTAGTCCAACCCTGAGAGGAGAGAGCATGAGCCAGCTTCGGAACCTGTTGACGAACAAGGTCATCGCGCACAAGGTCGGCGGCGGTCGCAACCTGTCTCGCATCCGGCGCTCGCGCAAGAGCATCGCTGCCAAGGTGCGCCAGATGCGCTCCGAGATCACGGAGCAGCGGGCGCTCGCCGCGTCGCAGTACCAGCCCAAGCCGCAGCCGAAGCCTGGCCTTCTGCGCCGCGTCGGCAACTTCCTCACCCGCGCTTTCAAGGGGAACTGACATGCCCACCCTGGCACCCTACCCCTTCGAGATCCCCGACGTTCGCCGCCCGCGCAAGGTTCGCGGCTACGTCTGCGTCGCCTTCGCCGGGGAGAAGATGTACTCCGGCTGCGACACGAACGACTCCGAGGACGCCTACTGGAACCTGGTGGACTCGGCCCGGCGCGACATGGTGACCGCCGCCGCCGTGGACGACAACTTCGACCCGTCCATCGACCGGCCCACCGTCCGCATGTACCAGATCCCGAGCGAGGGCGAGCCGAGCGTCGAGATCGTGGAGATGGAAGGATGAGCGCGCCAGAGTTTCAGATCGGAGAAATGGTCTATTACGCCGAGGCGTACTCTTGTGCGGAGGTTGAGAAGCCGTGCCCGGTGTGCTGCGGGAAACTCGCGGTGCAGATCATTCTCGGAAACGGAGAGATTGAGTCCATCGAATGCGAGGCTTGCGCAAAAGGCTACGGAGGGCCGCGAGGGGTAGTGACTGAATTTGCGCCTACTAGCCGAGTCGGCAAAGGCGAAATCACCGGCGTATCCAAGGACAATTTCAATGGCGGATGGTGCTACTCCGTTTCGGGCAGCACGGGGCGGAACATATTCCGCACGGAAGAGGAAGCGGAAGCAAGGAGAGCGGAACTCTACGCCGAGTGCCTTGCGCAGGACGAGCGGCGAAACGACGCGATCATCGCGGACAAAAAGAAGGGATTGGCTTGGGCGGTACGGTATCACCGGGAGAAGATCCGCTCGGCCGAAAAGGATCTGGAGTATCACTGTAGAAAGCTCGGAATCGTCCGAGAGAAGCAAGCGAAGAAGCCTGCCCGCATTGCCGCCATCGAAGCGGAGGAAGCATGAGCATGAGAGACGGGACGGACATCGGCTGCAAGATGAGCAACTACGGCCATACCATCGACGATGGTTTTGCGGAAGAGTTGATTGCCGGCGAGGGCGCTGTCTACGGTCGATACGCCGGATGGGACTTCCACGCTGCGGTCTACTACGAAGCGGGCAGGTTCTTCGCGGACGTTTGGTGCTACGGGTCGAAGCGCAGCACCGAGTCGGCTCTATCCCTGCCGCAACTGATGAACGTGGTGTGCGATAGGTACGGGCGAGCATGATCTATCACGCCACGAATCTCCAACTCGTCTCCCGCGCCTGTCCCTACGCGCTCGAACTGTACGAACAGAAGGTGCCCTACTCGCGGGACGTGTTCGGCGTCGGGATCGCGGCCCACTGCATCCTCGAAGCCGTCCAGACCTGCACCAACGAGATCGGGCGCGAACTGACCGAGGAAGAGGTCAAGGTGTCCGCGCTCGGCGTCTGCGAACGGTTGATGACCACGGGCCGGTCCTACGATGGAGTTCCCGAGCCTCCGATGAAGCCGGAGACGGTCTTTGCCGGGCAGGAACTCGCGCTCGATTGGCTGCTCGGCGTCGAGCCGTGCCAGCCGGGAGCGCGAGTCGAACAGGGCCTCGGACTCGACGCGCAGGGCCAGCCGTGCAGCTACTGGAAAGCGGACGGGCTCACCATCCGGACCATTCTCGATTCGGTTCGCATCTCGCAAGAGGCGGACGAGGAGAGCGCCCGAACCGTGCTCACCGTGCGCGACTGGAAAACGGCTTGGAGCACGGACGAATCCGAACTCGACACGCTGCAGCGGAAGATTCAGGCGATTGCGGCGTGGCGGACTTACGGGCCGGTGGACGTGCTACGGCTTGAGGTCGTCAACGTCCGGTTGCAGAAGGTCTACACCCGCGAGCTGTACCGCGAGGACGGACTGGACGCGCAGATTGCGGAATGGTGGCGGTACGTCTCGGCCACCGTGCGAGCACTCGACGCGCAGAAGGCGCTCGGACCCAGGCCGGCGGCGCCGGGCGTTGGCTGCAGCGGTTGCCCTTTCGTCCTCAACTGCAGCCACGCCGCTGACTTTTACGAGCGGCGCAGAATGTTTGGAACGAACGAACAGAAGGCCACCGCGTACTGCGCCATCTCTGGGATGCGCGATGCGCTGGCCGAGGAACTGCGGAACGCGACGGACGAGACTCCAATCCAAGTCAACGGAGGATCGGTCGGCTACTTCGCCAAGGAGCGCAAGAAGCTCAAGGAGGACGGCTATCAAGTCCTGTGGGAGCGGTGGTCCGAGGGTGGAGGGGAAGTCCTCGGGTTCGCCAAGGCTCTCAAGCTCGGCGCTGGCAATGCGACGAACATGGCGAAGGCGCTGCACTTTGACCGCAAAGAGAAGTCCGACCGCGAGGCGCTGATTGAGGAAGTGACGGAGTTGGATCGCGTCCGAGAATTCGGCTTTTCGGCGTCGGAA
>ERZ761584.49-NODE-49-length-42259-cov-8.677850_pt1 | contig 42259 bp, 66 predicted proteins | sample MGYA00512168_ERZ761584 | MGnify/ENA primary metagenome ERZ761584 (study PRJEB28899, sample SAMN03785564) | bioreactor sludge metagenome | biome: EBPR Sludge; feature: EBPR Bioreactor; material: 0.22µm filtered reactor supernatant | place: Saint Lucia: Queensland...
TGCCGCCGCCGATGCCGCCGCCGATGCCGCCGATGCCGCCGCCCGTGAGCAGCAACGCATTAAGTTCGAGGAATTGTTCAATCAATACGCGCAGAACGCTAGCGCGGAAAAGGTCGAGGCGTAAAAACGCAAACGCTCAGAGGAGTTCGAGGCTTCTCTGAGCGCCAACCAGTTCTTGAGCAGAAAGGTTTGATCAGATGGTACACGAAAACGAAACAGAACACAACCAGCACCCGTCCGCATCCGATTGCCCGCTATGTCACGGCTCGCGGCGCATCGAGATCGTCGCCGTTGTTGATTACGGCGACCATCGCGGGATCGTGGTGGATCGCTATTGGGACCCGTGTCCCTACTGCACAGAACTGCCCGACACGGCGGAGATCGTCACCTACGACGAATTGCCGCTATGACCAGCGCGTCGCCATTCGGCGATCCAATTTTCAGCAAAACGATTGCAGATAGCTTTCGAGAGGGAGCAGGCAAGATGACCGAATTAACCATGCCCGACTTGCTAAAAGACGATAAGGAACGCGGCAAGTTCTTTGTCAACGCTAATAACATCGCCAAGAGCAAGAATGTGCCAGCGAACCAAGCGCACACATGGATACACAACGAACTCGGTATCACCACTTTGAAGGACTGGAAAGGTACACCCGCTGAGGCGCTCAAAATTCTGAGCGATGCGCCGGAATGGAAGCCGGAGGACGTGAGCGAGGCGGAGCAACCCGCGCCTCCATCCGCACCGCAAGGTAATGATGCGGTGGACATTGACGAGGCGCTAGGTCGCAAGCCTGCCCCGCGTCAGCCGAAGTTCACCGCTGACGCATGGGCAGCGTGGTCTGCTGTTACCGCCAAGAAAACAGAGCTGACGCAAGCGCAAATCTCCGAGCTTATCTGCGATCAGTTGAAGCTGACTGGTAAGCCTGTCATCGCCCGACCCTCGGAGTTCGATGGCACGCTGGAAGAACTAGCGCAGATATTCGAGGATAGCTACATCCGCACATCAAAGCCGATGCCCGGTGATGTATCGCAAAAGCCGCCACAGAGACCGCCACAGAAGCAGACCGCGTCCGCCGCTAACGACCCCGACGATCATGTACTTGACGAGGATGAAATCCGCAACAAGTACAACCAAAAGATTTCAGGCAACGACTACCTGAAGGTCGCGGGGCGCGTCCTCATCTTCCGCAAATCCAACCCCAAAGGGCAAATCCTGACCGATCTGATCGGCATGGATGACAAAGGTGTCACCTTCAAAGCAACCGTGATCGATAACGACGGCAAGATGCTGGCGACGGGCTATGCCCGCACGGAGTTTGCCAACGCTGCCAAGTTCAGCGGACGCGCACTCGAAAAAGCGGAAACGTCGGCAATCGGGCGCGCGCTGGCATTCGCTGGCTACGGTACGGATCAGGCGGCTGATGAGATCGACGAGGAAGATCAGCTATCCGATAGTCCAGTAAAGGCGGCGTAACCATGATCGACTTCAACTCATGGCTCATAGTGCTGATCATTCTCATCCTTGCGGTGGCGCTGCTGACTGACGAGAAGGCGGGGTAATGATGACCACAATGCGCGTCTCCCACCACGCTATCCAGATGTTCCACCTGCGCGTGCATGTCACGCCAGCAGCGGCAAGTGTGCTGCGCGAGGAATGGGAGCGCGCCTCCAACGCGACGCGGGATCAGCTTGGCATCTTCCGCGTGACGCCACGCGACGGCGCAACGGCGCGGGTGGGCAAGTACGGGCGCTGCTACTTCCTGATGCTGGCGAAGAACGGCACGATAGTTACGGTATTGGTGTGAGGATGACATGACAGAACCACTAGAACAGATTATCCGCGAATATGAAACGCGGCTTGGGCTACAAAACTACATGTTTCCGCTGGACCTCCGGCTAACGAAAATGCTGCAAGCCATCACTGGCGAGGATCAAGGCGCACATGGAATTAGCCTCCACGAGGTTCGCCGTCAAATCAATGAGGCTAAGGATGAAATTGACTGGGCGCGACACAACCTCAGCGATGCAGCAGATCGATTGAGCACGCTCGAAGACAAGATAGATCGGCTGCTGCCCAAAGCGGCGGTGCAATCATGAAAGCATACAAGCGACGCGGCATCGCCGGGAAGCCGCGATCTACACGCAACAAGCGCCAGCCGAGAGATCGGCGGTATGTCAATCGGGGGAGACGATGACCAACGCAACAGAACTAGAGTACATCTCCGTCAGTGACTACCAACAACTGACGCGGCTAGAAACCGAAATGGAGGCAGATCGCGCTGCCTTCGCCCGCTTCGCTGAGAACTTGGCGATCATCCGCGACAAACGGCTGTACCGCGCACAGTACAGCAAATTCGATGACTACTGCATGGAGCGATGGGGTCTCACCCGTCGTCACGTAGACCGCCTCATCGCCAGCGCCGAAGCGGTAGCAGAGACAGACCCATTGGGTCTCATTCCCAACGAGCGCGTCGCTCGTGCGCTTGGCGAGATAGCCGATCCCGTCGCCCGCAAAGCAGTGTGGGCGGCGGCGGTGAAAGCGGTGGGCGCGGATCATGTCACCGCTGCCATCGTCAAAGGCGCTCAGACGGTGCTAGAGACGGCGCAAGCCACTGGCGGCTACGTTGATACTGGCGACGGCGAAATGACGGCACTTTCCGCCGCGATCTTGCAGGAAACGACGGAACGCGCCGAGCGCCAGCGCCAGCACATCCGCGATGGGCGCAAGCCACCGCTGTACAACGACGTGATGAGCGTGGCGGATGTGGCGCTCGGCGAACTGGCGCGGCGGATCGGGCATGTGATCAGCGAGTCGGTGAGCAAGATCAGAGTGGTGATCTACGAGGTGAACGATGCCGATGCAAAAGCGTAGTTCGATGGGACGCGGGCTTGGTCTTGGTCACACTGGAAATACGAAGTTGCCTCCCATTGTTGAAAGACGAATGCGTTACCCGCTTGCTCTCACACTAGAGCCGGGAACGAAGGCATATATGATGGGGCAATGTTCGATCCTATCCGCGCCGCCATTTGCAGGCGTTGGCTGGCATCTGAGCATTGCACATCCCAATCGCTATCCGACGTGGGATGAAATCGCAAAAGCGTGGTACGAAACGATCCCCGACGCTGATACCCGCCGTGCCTGTATGGTGCTACCGCGCCGCGATGAGTATGTGAATATTCACACCTTCTGCTTTCAGGTACATGAACTACTTGATCAAGCAGATGGACTCCTGCTGCCGCTGGCTGCCATCAAAGGAGTAGAACTTCCATGATCCACCACTGCCCAATCTGCAACCTCGCCGTCGATCCTGAAGTGCAGCGCGGCACAGGCGCGACGCTCGGCTACTGGTGCGCTGAACACGGCTACTGGTCGGCGGCTGAGTTCGATGATGACAACGCGCTAGATGCCATCTTGAGCAACGAAGCGATGGACGATTGGCTAACCGCCCGTGACGAGCCGCTACCCTTCGATGAGTGGGAGGCTGGAGCCGATGCGTGACCTGACCTACCTGCCACCGTTCCGCAACGGCAAGACGTACCGCATCGGCGCGGTCATCGACGGCGTCGAACGGCTGGTGATCCTGCTGCACTACCCCGATCTCGCGGAATGCGCGGCGGCTGAGGCGATGGACTGCCGCACGACGGAGGATGTCTGCGCGTTGAAGATGCGCTACAGCGAACTAGAGTTCTACCGCGAGACGGAGACCAGCTACCACATCGCCAACGGGCGCAAGGGTGGACGGCAGAAGTACACGCGCAAGGAACTGCTACCCAATGGGAATGATACGAGCGTCGAAGGTTAAAAGATACAAACTTGGCAAGTTATAGTCCAGAAAACGGACTGTAGAGGTTTGCGGACACCATGACCATGCGGTACAATAGTGGCACAACTTCAAAAGCGGGTCGCAAAGGTGCTGGAAACACCGATGAGACCCTGACCACAACGCACACAGGAGGTGCAATCGTGGCTAACACCTATTCTGATTCAGATTCCTCGAATCGTCAACTAATCCCATTCCGCTATAGTGACCTAGAAATTCGCGTCGTTCGTGACGACAACGGCGATCCGCTGTTTGTCGCCGCCGATGTCTGTAAGGTATTGGGGATCAGCAATCCCACAGACGCCCTCAGGCGGCTTGACGACGATGAACAAGCCCTAGTTTCAATCGAGGGCATAAGTCAAGGCAACAACAAAGCAAACGTAGTCACCGAATCGGGACTCTACTCGCTCATTCTAGGCAGTCGCAAGCCAGCCGCTAAGGACTTCAAGCGATGGATCACGCACGAGGTCATCCCGTCGATCCGCAAGACTGGTAGCTATGCCGTCAAGCCGATGACGCCCGCCGAAATGCTGCTGTATCAGGCGCAGCGGCTGGTGGAGCAGGAGCGCCGTCTCGCGGATGTGGAAACCGCGTTGACGCGCATCGAAGCACGGCAGACCGCCATTGAGGATGCCAGCGACTTCTTCACGATCCTCGCCTTCGCCCGACTGCACAATGTCCAAATCGACATCAAAACCGCGCAGCGGCTTGGGCGGCTCTGCGGCAAGCTGGCGCGTGAACGCGGGTCGCTGATTTCCGATGTGACCGATCCTCGCTTCGGCACTATCCATACCTACCATCAGGATATCTTGTTCGATGTGTTTGTGGCTGTTGGGCTATTGGATGGTATGCAATGAGCAAAGTAAATATCATCTTTGCCGAAGGGTCGAAATCAGCGGCGCATAATCTTGACGACCTCAGAGAGCGTTGGCAACTAAGACGCGAAGCAGAAGCGCAATTCAACCAAACCGAAGCCCCGATGATCGAAAGGGCTTATGAGATTCCGACAACATTAGAGGGGATTGAGGCTCTTTACGCTGAACAGGTGCGATTGAATCAGCGTGTGCAAGATGAATTGAATTATCTTCGCGCACATAAAGCCGCCAACAGCAGGTCGGCTGGCGACAAGGCTAGGCTTCTGCACAAGGAAACGCTAGGGGCGGAATTTGCATACCGCTGCGCGTTTCTAGCGACCCTGAAGATTGCCCGCAGTCAGATGCATCGAAAGCGCGAAGATGCTGCATTCGGCTCTAATCTTGAGGAGCGGAAGGCAGCGCGGCAAGCGCGAATGGAATACTGGACATCCCACTTGGACGAATACGCCATTGAATTGCAACGTGAACGCGACGATGCGCGGCGCGAGGCGAAGGTCCTTGCCATGCAATTACGCAGCGTCAAGAGTGTTCTGACCAAATGGGAACTTCTCATCAAAGACAGCGGGCGAGTTCCGGGTCCGGACGAGACTATGCTGCGCCAATGCCTGAGCGAGTTGTCCGCAACTCTAATCGAGAATAGGGACTAAAGCCATGTTTCGCATCTTCAATGGTCAGACGCGGGGCTTAGGCGAAAGTCCGCAACTTGAAATCTTCCTGAACATCGGCGTGAAGTTCCGCCAATACCTGCACCATTTCAAAGGCGCTGATCTACACGTCTTTCTCTCCATTCTCCTGCACGCCGATGATCGCGGCTGGTCGAGTCCGTCGCTGAAGCAAATCAAGCAAGAGACAGGTTACGAAAATAGCACGATCTCTGCCTCACTGACGCGCCTCTGCGACACGAAGATCGACGGTAAGCGGCTGCTGTTCGCCATGCAGGAGCGCACTAAGGGGAAGTTCCAGAAAAACGCTTACCTCATCTTCCCTACCGATGAGGAAATAACCCTGCACGGCAAGGAGACACGCAAGCCTCGTGTGTCCAATTCACCGAGTACGGAAAAACCGAACACGGTTGAACCGAATTCGGAAAACCAGAGAGATGGTATTAACCATGCGTGGGAAGAACCAGTAGTGGAAGAAGATAATTCTTTTTCTGACGAAAAAGTATTGCAATCCGCTGACGCGGATGTGCAGAGCGCACCATCGCATCCGCAAAGTTCAGATGGTCAGCAAAGTGCAGAAAATGCACAGACCGATTCCGTTGAGACGACCAGCACTCAAGGGGAGCGCATTCCAGACCCTCTCCAAAGTTCCGCTAAAGGTTCTCCCGTGTCGAATGACGATGAGCGACTTTACAAGGAATGGCTTGCGGCGCATGGAGCTAACGATGACTTTGAGGATTGGGTGTACGCAGGTGCAGAGCCAATACGCCATCTTGTGAAAAAGGGTGCATCGAAGCCTAAGCCCATTTGCGGCGCATCGTGGCGAAATGGAAATCCTGTTGGAAGTACCATCGGCTTTCGGCGTTATCCATTGTGTGAGACGTGCGAAGCAATCGCGCTGAAGCCGCCGCCGCCACGACCAGCGCAGCCTCACATCGGCGTCATCGAAGCGTTCCTAGAGCCGTTCCTCAAGGAATTGCCAGCCGACTTCAAGATCGGCAGTTGCGCCCGCGTTGGCATGGATTTGGTGAAGGCTGGCGTAACCATCGACACGATGCGCGACGCGGGGCTGTTGTACCGCGCTTGGTACGATGCGATCCCAAGTCGCACTGGCGTGAGTTGGAGCGTGGCGGCGATCTCCTCAGCGACTAGCTTTGCGCGGCACATGGCAGCCGATCCGCTGATCACGCCTGAATACGTGACCAAGTACGTAGCGCACATCTATCAGGATGAGTGGTGGCATGACAAGCTGCTGACCTTCAAGAAGGTCTACGAAAACATCGGTGTGTGGCTGCATTATGGCGAATCACCGCGCAAACCCGCAACCGCGCCCGCTATCGAGATGGATGAGAACGGAATGCCAATCGGCTACCGCGAGATGCAAGAGGCGCGGCGCAGGGCTGATGCAATTGTCGCTGAAAAGCGTCGGAACGGAGAATTGCGATGACCGCGATCACTCGTGAGCAAGCGCAAAGCTACCAAGATCAGGTGTGGATGCAGCAGGAAACGCAAGGCGGTTGCATCGACGGATCACTGTGCGGCGGCATGGGCAGTGTCACGCTGGACTTGCACTACACGCATCCTGCATTCGGACGTTCGTTCACTTGCATCTGCCAGCGCCAGCAAGTGCAACTGAAGCGGTGGGGCGCAACGCATATCCCTGCGCGCTACCAGAATTGCAGCTTGGAATGGTTCGACGCGCAATCGCTCGCGCAGAGGCAGGGCAAGATCGACGGACGCGCATGGGCGCAGCGCATGGTCAACGGCGAGATGGGCGATAAGCAGGGACTTGCACTAGTGGGCACGTTCGGCGCTGGCAAGTCGGGCTTGATGGCGTGCATTGCGCTGGCGTGGATGCAACGCGGCGTGCAGGTGCTGTGGACAGATGCAAACGAGATGATCGACGCAATCCTGAGGGTCTACGAGATGGATCGGCATCCCGAACTGTTCAAGGACCTGCCGCAGGGCGAACGCTTCACCGTTTCACAGATCGTGGAAAGCGCACAGCGGGCGGAACTGCTGTGTCTCGATGACTTGGGCGATGTGAATGCAACGAAGGATGTCACGGATCACACACGCAGCAAAATCTACGACGTGATCCGCTACCGCCATGCCAATATGCTGCCGACAGTGATCACCTCCAATGCGGCGAACTACAACGGCTTGGAGCAGATGTGGGGCGGACGCATTGCGGAGAAGATCAGCGAGTCGTGCGAGGTGGTGGTGATGGGCGGGATCAGCTTCAGAACGGGGATGAAACGATGATCACCATCCTGCAACTTGAGATGCGCGGTCAGCTAGCCGATCTCCGCCGCTGGTTGCAGCAGACTGCACGAGTGGAAGCGCACGGGGACTACTCGAATGCAGATTATGCATTCAAGGTGGTGCTAGAGTGCTACTTCGGACACGGCACGGTTCTTGGCAGGGGCTTACGCCGATGGGCGTGGGCGGAGTTCAAGCGGGCGTGGTTGAGTGTGGCGTGTGAGGCGGATAAGACGGGGAAGCTGTGAAAGTTGGATCGGTCAAGCTAATTTCCAATATCAGAAGGGTTAGGTGAAGCATGGTCAAGCAAGGTCTCTTTAACAAGTACACCGTCACTAAAACTGACGGTTCACCAGTCGATCCAGATGCACAGTATTTCGTTCTGAGGATTGACACAGACTATGCAGCGCGTGTTGCTGTCCTAGCATATGCGAACTCGATTCAAGTGGATAACCCGCAGTTTGCAGAGCAATTGCGACGATGGGTTATTGAATACCATCCGCGCAAGCTAACAGAGAAGTGAGGGGATCATGCGGAAACTGAATGACATAACAGTCTACGACGAACAAAAGAAATTCGTCGGCAGATTCATTAAAACACCAAAAACTGACTGGATTCAGGTAGTTGGAGTAGTCGAAGAAACAGACGAGGAAGAAGAGTTCATCGCGCGTGATGGCATGTTGTTTTGTGGTGCTTGCGGCATCCTAGCACAACCGGGTAATGAGGATTTTGACTGGTGTGATCATCGTAACGGGTATGGATGCCCGTACATGAGCGAAGCTGACTTTGAGATCGAAGATGATCTCGACTACTAACGATAACGCTCCTTATGTCTAAACATCTAACGAGGTGATGTATGTACCTTATCGACCAACCCGATCAACATTCCCGACTGAGAACCATCACTGCATGTGTGCGGCAAAACGCACTTGACGCGCACACAGATCAGTATCCCGACTCTCCAGATTGGGATCATGCGACGGGATTAGCCGCTTCATTGGAAAGGAAATGGAACGATGACGGCACTCCTAAATACACGTTGATTCAGCTATTCCAGCGGCTTGACAACGCCCGCGACTGGACCTCTTGGGGTGACGACCATGCTGATCACGAACAAGGAGGCATTGAGGCGGGCTTAAGCATCCTCATAGATATATGTATGGGTGTCTGTCGTGAGTGCGGCGAACCGCTTGATTTGGAATCGTCAGTTAACCATCAAGGCTACTACTTCAACTGTGATCACTGCCAGCAGCAGGAATTCGAGAGCGGCGAATGGATTGAGCAACACCGCGACGATCCTGTAGATGAATACTAGCCCAATTCCGATAAGCATTATTACTAGACAGAGAGGATGTGATGCATGAAATTTCGACTTGCGCCCGCCCTCGTGCGGGAACTGTTCATCGTTGCAATTGGCGTCGCGGCGTTTTCGCATTCGATGTGGAGCTACGCTGCGTTTCTAGGCGGACAGCAACCCGATCCATTGCAGGGCGGCTTGCATATCTTGCATTACATCGGCTGGCTGTTGCCCGGTGCATTGCTGGCGTTTGCAACAGATGTCGGCATGATCGCAGTCTCTGTGGAGTTGCGAGGCGGAGATCGCACCACTGGCAAGTATGCAGCGTTCGGATTGCTGGCGGTGGTCACATATCTGCTGCAATGGCTGTATTCGGTACATCACATCGAAGCAATACCGCTGGGTACTGGCGTACCAGAGCATTTGCGCGGCTTGGCGGAAACGGTATCGACATTCCTGACGGTGTGGTTGCTGCCCGGTGCATTGCCGCTAACTGCGATTGCCTACACTTTCTCGCATCCACGAGACGTAAAGGTGAGTGAGGTAGCGGTGCAGGAAAAGCGCAAAGTTGCACCAACTCCGCCGTCTGCAATCACAGTGGATCGACCATTGCCTGCGGTAGTGCCGACTGCGACAGTGATCCCACTGCAAGCTGAGGGTAAAGTGCAAAAGTTGCACACGGCGACGTGCGCTTGCGGCTGGTCGAAGGATGGCTACGCATCGGAACGGGCAGCGCAGAATGCGTTGACGGCGCATCGGCGCAGATGCAAAGTAGCAGCATAAGGGGACGATGATGACCGAAACTGAACTACGTGAAATTGAGGAGCGACTAAACGCTTTTCACGAAAAGGTGTATTCAGGCGATCTATCAGCACTAGCAGCCGCTGATCGCGCGGGTGCAGCGCAAGCCGATATTCGCGCCCTCATCGCAGAAGTGCGACGGTTGCGCGAGGTGTCGACGTGGCAAGATGCGCCGGATGCGTCGGGGTGGTGGTGGTTCAACGGACTAGTCAAGATAGCGCAACACAAAGACCCTGAACTGGTAATCCTGAAAGTGACCTATCGAGATAGCGATCACTATGATGAGCCAGTATTGGTCGCACGTTATGACGGTAGCACGCTTTATACCACTGGATCGCGCAATGCGTTCTACGGCAAGTGGCAACGCGTCCGCAAGCCAGATACAGCGGAGGAATTACATGGTGGCAATGACGGTGGCACTCAAAGCGCACCCGATTCGTCGAACGCGACGTGACGACATCCTCGACTGGATCATCGCCTTCGTAGAGCAGGAGCATCGTCAGCCGTCATATCGGGAAATAGGCGAAGACTTCGGCATCAATCACAAGACGGTGGAGGCGCACGTCAATAAGCTGCTTGCTGAGGGGCGCATGACGCGCACCAAGCGAGGCAGCCGGAAGGTCAGAGGCGCACGCTACATCCCGCCGGATGAGGATTAAGTCGACCACGAGTGATTGATAAGACCCACTGGGTCTCATTTTGCTTGCGCTCTGCCCCAATATTTAGGGGTTAGAAAACGAATTCTGTAAATAATCAAATTGGGGTATTGACATAATCCACATTCGGATTTATAGTAGTGTCATAGTTCAGACGCAAGCAGAAATGAGGATACGCAAATGACCAAGATTACTTCCAAGACCACCATCAAGAGCATCGCAGAAGACGTTGAGTTCCAATTCGGGATTACCGACACAGCAGAGTTGAAGCGCATCGCCCGCGCGGTGAAGGCTGCTCACAAGTCCGGTACGCTGCTGTGGACAGATGCGAAGCTGGTCACGACTGACCGCAACGCTCTCAATCTCCGCGCTGTCGTCAACAACTAATCTATCGCCAACAGCTAATTCAGGACTCAATCGGGGTCGCGCATCGTTCACGCGAAATAAGGAGCAAGATCATGAATGCAAACCAACTCTCAATTCAAGCCGCAAAGTTCGCCCGTCAGCTAGGTACATTCGCGTGCCCAGCAGAGGGACACGTGTACGCGGGTCCCGACCAGGGCGCTGTCCCTGTCTCCGGTATCCTCGCCTATGCGTACGAGGACGAGGGAAAAGTGTGCGTCCGCGCCTATCGCGGCCATCTAGGCAGCGAGGACGATGGCAAAGTGATGCGCCTCTACGCCGTCGGAAAATCTGGCGATGCGTTTACAAATTTCGGAGCACGAGATGATTGCGGAATCGTGCCAGCCGAAATTGCAGAGAAGATTCGGGCATTCAATGCCGCGCAATCCTGACCACAAGAGAAGGCAAGATCATGGCTAACGAAGTGCTGCTCAAAGAACTTCACCGCGAATACATGACCAACCGCAATCGCTTCCAAGAGCGAGAGCGACGTGCGTACAATCGCGGGATCGACAGCGCTGCGATGTTAATTACACGGATCGAGTGCGTGCAAGATTGCATCGTCGCTATCGAATCGCGTCACCGCATCTGGGGCACAGTCAAATATGATGCGGATCGCATCGTAGACATGGTGAAACGCTACGACTGGACAGTGCTCAGCGCATATGCAATTGCGTGCGACCTGATCATCAGAGCGTTGGAGAATCAGCCGTGATCACCATCACCATCGATAACGCACTATTTGAAGTCTACGCGGATCGCGTGCTCTGGGACCCCGCTGGTGAGTTCACCGATGCTCCCGCAGAGTACGCGAAATTGGCGCGGGCATTAGTGCTCTGCGACTACGAAGCCCGCGGCGAACATACCTACGTCGCGGGCTGCAAGCTGCTGGTTAGCACGCAGACCGGAATCCGCCTCAACGCTAAATCCGGCTTCCCGCGCTGGCTTCGGGCGAAAACGGTGATGACCGGATCGCTTGAAGGTGAGAAGGTGATCTCGGTGCTCGAATTCGACGATCCGCTGGATCGCGTCATCACCGCGACGGAAGCGGATCAGCGCTTCGACTTGGCTGAAACATCAGCGAAGCAGGCAGCGCAAAAGAGGTGGATACACGCTCGAAAAGCACGCGGTACGTGGCTAATCAGCGCGGATGCAGCAAAGGAAAAATGGGGATGAAGGATAAAACACTCGATAAGCTGATCGCAGCGACGATCAGCATCTTGCGACAGCGTGGACAAGCGCTGATCCCCGACGACGCGCAAATCAGCGACGCGATGTACACCGCAGCAGCGCAGAATCTGACGCTGGTACTCAAAGCTGCTGCTGTTGGTGCAGCCGGGACAGACACATTCGCCAAGTTCGTGCGCGGATTGCTGGCGCAGGCGAATTAGCCCCCACCCCACAACTGACGGCTCCCACATTGGGGGCTGTTGCGCGGAAACTTGACGCCCTATCATCCCCGATAGGGCGTTTCTGATTCCCGTGAGCCGCGACCCTCCCAAACTTCTGTCGTCTGACTCCTTATGGCTTACGCTTGTTCACGGGTGATCGGTGCTAAAGCTGCGACGCACGGGGATCAGCCGCCCGGATCGACCTGATGCAATGGCGGACTAATTGTGACAGCAGAAGCGGTTATCGGGCTACTGGCGTTGCTCATTGGCGGAAGCATCGGCAATGTGATCCTCACGTTGCGGAATGGCAGTAAGCAGCGCGAAGAGGCAAAAGCTACCCGTCAGGCGACCATCGCCGCGACCAACGATCAGACGACCAAGATCGTGGATGCGTTTTCTGCACAGCAAAACACCACCAAAGAACTAATGCAGATGGTCATCGCCTCGCGCGATAGCACCATTAAGGACATTCGAGACGATCTCAAGATTGCCCAACAGGACATCGCCAACTTCAAAGCGTTATCCGAGACGCAAGCGGCGGAGATCGAAAAACAGCGCAAGGAAATCGGCACGCTGAACGCCAGTCTCGCGGCATTGCAGCAGAAGCAGCAGCAGCAGGCGGCGGAATCGCAGAAGCTGATCAACCATCTCAACGAGACCATCAAAGCGAAGGACGACCAGATCGCACGACTGACCGCGCAACTCAGCGAAGCGCAGACCGAATTGCAGAGCAAACTAGCAGACATGGCGAAATTACAGCAACAGGTCGATGAATTGAAGCAGAGCATGGCGGACTTGCAGCGCCAGATCGATGAACTGCGCTCGTCTCTTGCAGAGAAGGATCGGCAGATCGAACAACTGCGGCAGGAACGTGATGAGGCAATCCAACGCGCCGCCCGTGCCGAGCGTGAGCGTGACGAAGCGAAGGCGCTGGCGGAAGAATGGCGTCAGCGCGCTACCGATAAGCTGCCGGAGTTGACGGGTGAGCAGGCGGCGAAGTTGGATGAACCTGCGGTAGTGCCTGATCAGGGGATTACTAATTAATCATGCGCCCGCGTGTGTACTCCGACGAAAAGATCATCGCCGCGTTGACAGATGCAAACGGAATGATTTACCGCGCCGCTAAGCGCCTCAAATGCAACGCCCGCACTATCTACGAACGTGCCGAAATCTCTCCTGCGGTAAAAGCCGCAGTGAAAACTAACCGCGAGAAATTTGTTGATGCGGCGGAAGCCGGACTCGTGGAAGCGGTAGAGCGCGGCGAGGGGTGGGCGGTGGCGTTGGTGCTGAAGACTCTCGGCAAGGATCGTGGTTACGTTGAACGTCAGGAACTAGCTGGCGACAAAGACAATCCCCTCGAAGTAAACACGCGCGTCGATCTATCGGGACTGACGGATGACCAGCTTAAGCTACTCGCCAGCAGTCTCAAGGACTGAATTCCGCGCCGAAGTGCAGCGTGAGCAGGCGCGGCGTTCGCTGCTTGCCTTCACCCGACACACCATGCCTGATTATCAGGTGAACTGGCATCACGAGCGCCTCGCTGCCGTGCTGGACAAATTCGCGCGCGGCGAAATCCGGCGTCTGATCGTGCAGATGCCGCCACGACACGGCAAGAGCGAACTGGTGAGCCGACGGCTGCCCGCGTTCCTGCTTGGTCGCAATCCCGATGCGCGGGTGATCATCGCCAGCTACGGCGCTGACCTCGCTAATGCCATGAGCCGCGACGTGCAGCAGATCATCGGGAGCGATGCCTACCGCGAATTATTCCCGTTCACGGAGCTACCAGCGAAGGGCAGTCGGCAGAAGGCGACGGAGAGCGTGTTTGACATCGCTTTTCGGCGCGGCGGACTGCGGGCAACAGGCGTCGGTGGTGGCATTACGGGCATGGGCGGCACATTCATCATCGTGGACGACCCGATCAAAGACCGCGCAGACGCGGAGAGCGAGACGATCCGCGAGACGGTGTTCAGATGGTTCACTTCCACGCTGTACACGCGACAAGAGAAGGACGCGGGCATTCTGATCACCATGACACGCTGGCACTTGGACGATCTGGTAGGTCGCTTGCTGCGTCGGCAAAGTGAACCGGATGCGGACCAGTGGACGGTGATTAGCTTCCCGGCGCTGTTGGAACGCGAGGAAGATCGCAACGACGGCGATCCGCGCGAGGTGGGCGAACCGCTGTGGGCGGGCAAATTCGACAGGACGGCGCTGCGCTCCATTCGTGCGAACGGTGAGTATGACTGGAACGCGCTGTACCAGCAAACGCCTCAACCCTCCTCTGGCGGCTTGTTCAAACGTGAGAAGTTCCAGATCATCGACCAGGAACCAGCCGATCTCAAGCGCGTGGTGCGCTTCTGGGACCTGGCGATGAGCAGCAAAACCAGCGCCGATTTCACCGTCGGCGTGAAGATGGGCATCACCGCGACGGGGCAATTGGTGATCCTCGATGTGGCGCGGTTCCAGCGTGAATGGGATGAGGTGGAGCCGGAAGTGGCAATGACGGCAGTACGTGACGAGCGCGGCGTGCATGTCGGCGTCGAAAAGGTGGCATTCATGAGCCGTGCCGTCGGCAAATTGGCGGCGCGTCCTGAACTACATAGCTTCGTCATTCGCGGCGTGGAGCCGGACAAAGACAAAGTGACGCGGGCGCTGCCCTTCGCCGCGCGGGTGGGCGAGGGCATGGTCAGCGTGCTACGGCGCAGTTGGACCGACGCGCTGCTCGATGAGCTGTGCGCCTTCCCGATGGGCAAGCATGATGACATCGTAGATGCCTGCTCCGGCGCGTACACGATGCTGGATACGCACGTTGAGACGAAAGTGTACAGCGACAATGTTCTATTCGATTATTGAGGTGAGCGATGCCAGCGACGCTTAGATATTGGTCTGACGACCCCACGACGAAGGATCAGCGGGAACTCGCGGAAGCGGCTGAGAATGAGCGCCGCCTGCGTGCGGAAATCTACCGATTGGCATCGGATCAGTACGACGGCAAGCACAAACACTTTCTCAAGAAGCGTGAGGGCGCAGTCGATCCCAACGTCGTGATCAACCGCGACGGCGAGGCGATTGACAGCATCCTCGCACTAGCATTCGCGGCGCTGCCCGATTTTGAGCTAAACGAAACTGAGCAGACGCCAGATGAAACGTGGCTCACGGAGGCGTGGGAGGCAAGCGGCGGGGTCACGCTTCTGAATGACTTCGGCTTGTTCGGCGCACTCACTGGCCAGTGCTTCGCCCGCGTGATGGAAGCTGGCGAGGATGACGAGTATCCGCAAGTGATCGCGCTGCATCCGACGGCGGTGCTCCCCTACTGGCGTGCCGACGACATGCGCCGGATCATGTGGTACGAATTGCAGTGGACGGCGGGTCGCAAGTATCGGCAAGACTTCATCAACCTGAAGGAATTCGGCGGTAACGGCTGGCAAATCCGCACCTATGTGATGGAAGGCAACCGCTGGGTACTCATCGCCACCGACGATTGGGCATACACACTTGGTCCGATCCTCGACTGGCAGCACCTGCGCGATCCGCGTCGCTACTACGGCAAGTCGCACATTCTGGAGAGCAAGATCAATGACCGCCTGAACAAGATCGCCAGCGACGTGAACCAGATCATCCGCATCCACGCTGCGCCGCGCACCATCGGCAAGGGCTTGAAGGCGGAGGACATTCAACCGACGGGCATCGACGCCTTCTTTACCATCCCCGAAACAGCGGATGTGCAGGTGCTGGAAATGCAGAGCGACCTCGCGGCATCGATCAATTTCTTCCACACACTGGCGGAGGAGCACTCAGCCGAGATGCACGTCGTGCGCTTGAAGGGCGGCGTCGATGCCTACAAAGGCATCACCAACCTCGGCTTGAAGGTGGCGTACATGCCCATGCTGGCGCAGAACGATAAGCTGCACGAGGCTTACGCGCGCGGCGTGATCGGCATCTCGCGGCGCTTGCTGGAACTGGGCAAGAAAACGCACGAGGGCAAGATAACGCTGAAGTGGAAGCTGCCGCTGCCGATGTCGGAAATTGAGCAGGTGCAAATGGTGAAGGGCAAACGCGACATGGGCTTGCTGTCGAAAGAGTCGGCGTCGGCTGAGTTGGGGCTGGACTATGAATTGGAGCAGGAGCGCATCAAGAACGAAGGCGGCACTCCGCAGGAACAGGTTCAGCGTGATGCTCAGAACGGCGACACGAACATCGGCGGCAACGGCAATCGGAACGGGAACGGCGCGGTGATCACGCGCAAGGAGATGGCGTAGTGACGGCACGATTCTACGGAAAGACGGTTTTCTTAGGCAAAAACGCTGTTTCTCTTTCCGCTCACTACTATCCGATGTGGCAGCGGGGCGGTCTTTGCTTCCATGAAAATGGCGGACGGACGCATGGCGAATGCCTTGATATGACGATCACTCTTTGGAAGTTCAATCTCAATGTGACTATCTGGGGTCTTCGGCGGCTTTCGTGGATTACAAAGCACATCCCCCGCCCTGACCGCAGCGGCTACACAATCGGATGGATACCATTGGGAGCAGTCGATTAATGACCGCGCCGTCTCCCGCCACCACACTGATGCGCGCCGTCTACGACATTCAACGCGCCGCGCTGCAACCCGCCTATGACCGCGCTACCCTCACGCTGGAAGCGGCGTACCGTCGCGCGTCGCAGCAGTGGTCGGGTGCAATGGAGGCGATGCGGCTGATGGCTGACGATGCCTCCCGCGCCGATCTGCGTACCAGTGCCGAGTACGCGCTGTTCCGCGCCGATCTGCACACGGGCTTGCGCTTGTTCACCGAAACAGCGCAGCAAGTCGGCGTGATGATGGAGAACGACGGCATCCGACGCGGCGAACAGATCGCTTACCGTGCCATTGCGCTCACCGAACAGCCGTCGCGCGTCGATGTCAGCGATGTAGAGCGCATCACCGTGAAGCCGCAGTATCCGCTGCGCTGGGCACAGATGATCATGGGTTGGGAGGGGCGGCTAGACGAGGTATTCGCGGCGGCGGAACTTGGCTACTCGGCATCGTGGATCGTGGATCGGATCGCAGCTTCTTTCGAGCAGAAGCCGATGGTCGATGCGCTGTCACTGGTGCGGACAATACAGACGATCATGGCGCAACGGACGATGGCGCTGGTGTACCGGAGGATGGAATGAGCGTTGTCATCGGCTGGCGCTGGTCAGCGTCATACGACGGGCTAGTATGTGCGTTTTGCCTCGCACAAGCTGACGGCTCTATCCATCCGGTGGACGAGGAGCTGGTCAGTCACCCAAACTGCTTTGTAGGGGATACCGTTGTTTCAGGCTCCCGTGCGCTGGCGTCGTCTGCGCGATGGTACACGGGAGAGATTGTCGATATTGAGACTATCGACGGGAACCGCTTCACCGTCACCCCAAATCACCCGATACTGACGACGAAAGGTTGGGTCAGCGCGGGATTGCTCAATGAAAGCCACTATGTAATCCGCTGCCTCGACAGTGAGGGGATGCATCACTTTATTAACCCAAACGATTACGAGGTTCCAGCCACTATCAAGGAAGTAGCGGAATCGCTTCACGGATCGCCGGACATGAGCACCATAGCCATGCCAGTTGCCGCCGAAGATTTCCACAACGACGGGAAAGGCAGCGAGGTCGCCATTATATGTGCCGATGGCAATCTGTGGAATTGTCTCAAGCCCTCGGCTCAAAAGAAGATTGGCGGCTTCCTTTTCCGTGTCAGAGACAGTCAATTGCAACCGCTGTCTAGTTTGGGCGGCGCTCTGCAACTCGCTAACACTGCGGGTGCGTCCCTTGACCGCATTATGAGCCGCTTGAACGTTTCTGACGCGCTCTTGCTTGCTGCGTCTAGACATGTTGAGGCGATTCGCAGTGGCATTGTCCCTGATGGGTACACCTTGAGCTACGAGGCGGGATCGGATCGCCTTGCGATCAACACCGTAAGTCTTAGCGAGAACATTCTCGGATTCCCCACTTGTGTATCTGCGGGCGATTTCCTCGTCGGGCAGTCTCTTTTGAGCGCGGCGAGTAGCGGACATCTTCGAGGAGCCGATCTGGTTCCGTTCCGCGACACTACGCCAGAGTTTGCGCTCTATGAGTGCATTCTTGAGGCGTGTGGAACCGATATGGTGACGCGCGGCAGCTATATCGCAAGCCTCGCCAAGTTCATAATCCCTGAGCGCGTTCTCAAGATTAATCGCAGGGCTTTTAGCGGGCATGTGTACAACCTCCAGACTAGAACAGGCTTTTATGTAGCTAATAATATTATAGCACATAATTGCCGCTGCGCCAAAGCACCAGTAACCAGATCGTGGGCTGATCTCGGCATTGGCGATGGTGACGATGAGCCGTTCCAGACGGGCGAGGAGTGGCTACGGCAGCAGGATCAGGCGACGCAAGAGCGTATCCTCGGCAAAGCTGGACGCGCGGCGTGGCTCGATGGTCGCTTTGAGCTAAAAGACGTGATCGGCACGAAAGAGGACGACTTGCTCGGTGAGATCGGCTATCGCAAGTCGCTGATCGAGATATTGGGCGAGGAACTAGCGGATTATTACAAACGGAGGGTGGCGTAATGCATAACGATATTCCAACAGGTGCAATGGATTGGGAAGATTACGCTGCAATTCATTTCGGCAAAGTGCTTCTCATCCTCCCAGAAGTCATGGAGCTTGATGAGGCGGAGTACAACTACTTCTCGCAATTCAGCGGTGAATGACGCCATGCCAACCGCTAGAGAACTGCAAGACGCCGCCTACATCTTCGTTGATACCTCTATCAGCGGTACTCGGATCGTCGGCATCTACGAGAGCGACGACGGTTGCTGGATCAACGTGTACTACCGTGATCGCGCTGAGAAGATTGCCTACGAGCAAGATATGTTCGGGCGCGTCCTCATCCCCGATGAAGTGATCGACGGCTACATTGAACTACACAATCGCCAATGCGTAATGTAAGCGTCGCGTCGCCTAGCCCCCCACACATTGGAGGCTACACGGCGCGATAAATCCCCTCCACAATTTCCACAGAACTAGATGTACATCATTGGAGAGATTGGCGTACATGCCAACTGAAGAACAGCCGCAGGGCGGCACCAGCACGAACGATAACCCGCAGGGCGGGCAAGACAGCCAGCAGCCAACGCAAGTGACGGCGACCCTTCAACCCAAAACCAATCCTGTCCAACAGGAGCGATTGAGCGATGAGGCGGCGCGTCGGCGCGTGGAAAACCGCGAACTGCGTGAACAAGTCGAAAAGCTGGTCAAGCTCAATGAGCAGATGATCAGCACCGTCGAAACGGAGCGCAAAGCACGCGAGGCAGCGGAAGCGGCGGCTAAGAAGGCTGAACAGGAGCGCACACGGCTACAGATCGTCAGTGACGTAGCCACGAGCTTCAAACTACCGCCCGAACTCGCCAAGCGGTTGCAGGGCAACACCAAGGAAGAAATCGAAGCGGACGCCAAGCTCGTTGTCGATGCGCTCAAAGCACAGGGACTATCTACGCAGGGCGCAGGTAGCAGCAAAACGCAGGTGAACACGGGAACGCTGGGCGACGCAACGCCAGCCTCCCGTGCGAACATGCTTGTAGACATGGTGGAAAAGGGGCGGGTGACAGACAACCCGTTCCGTATGCAAGAGAGTTAGCTGCTAAATGGCAAACGAGACGACCTACGCACTCATTCAGTCGTGGCTCCCCGACGTCGTGGAAGCGACTGAGATGCTGCTGATGAAAGATACCGTCATGCCCGGTCTGGTGACGGTTTTCTCAGATCGGACCGGGCGCGAGCCGCGTCGTGCCGACAAGTACAGCGCGGGAACAGTGGGCACGGTAGCGGAAACCGCTGATCTGAGCACCTTGCAGGAATTCAGCCGTAGCCCCTTCGGCACGGTGACGCCTGCGGAAATCGGCTCGGCGTACCTGATCACCGATGCTCGTATGGAATCGGACAACGTGCCGAATATCATGACCGACTTCTTGGAAGTGAACCGCTATGTGTTCGCCTCGAAGGTGGATGTGGACCTACTCGGCGCAATCTCCAGCTTCACGGGCGGTTCCGTCGGATCGGCTGGATCGGCGCTGACGTGGGAAACCATCGCTAAGGCGGAAGCAATTGCCGTCGCCAGCGGTATTCCCGGACCGTACAGCGTCGTCATCCATCCATACGCTGCGCTGCAACTCGGCATCGGACGCGCCAATGCGGTGCCTCTGGTTATCGAGCCAGCACTGCGTGCCGCGAATCAGTTCTATCTCGGCAGTTTCGGCGCTCTCGGTATCTACCGCGCTCCACTGCTGACCGCTGGCACTGCGGTAGTGCAAGGCCTGTTCAATCGTCGCGCCATCGCCTTCGATATGCGCCGCGCTTTCCGCGTTGAGCCGCAGCGTGACGCCTCAAAGCGTGCCACCGAACTGATCCCGACGATGGTTTACGCTTCCGGCGCGTGGCGTGCCGACATGGGCGTGAAAATCGTCAGCGACGCCAGCGTACCGAGCTAACGGGGGTGCATGATGGCGGTCAATGAGTTTCGCGCAGGACCAACCAGCGTCCTGCGCTTCATGCCCACCGGTGGCGGCACAATCCAAGTGCAGGAGCAGTACCGCAAGTTCACGTTGAAATCCAAGCAAGCCGTCCTCGATGCGAGTGCCGGATCGGTGGATTGGCGTGAATTCATCGCGGGACTGAAGGAATACACCGGATCGGTGGAAGTGCTGCACAATGGAACGGCAACACCAATGGGCACGGCGGACATCAAGTCGCTGCGTAACTCCAGCGGTACGTGGGATTATTCGCCATTCGGCACGGCGACGGGCAGTCGCAAGTACAGCGGCAGCTACATCGGCACGTCGATGGACGACGATTTCCCCTTTGACGATCTGGCGACCATCGCCTTCGACTTTCAGGGCAATGGTACGCTCACGGAAGGATTGTGGTAAATGCGTCCGATCTGGATCTCGAATGCTCCTCACGCCACGACGGGCTACGCGAATCAGACCTATCTATTCGCGCCTCGCATCAAAGCGGACGGGCATGAGATAGCCATCGCCGCATTCTACGGTGTGGAGGGAGGTGTGCTGGTGCGGGACGGTGTTCCGCTGCTGCCACGCCTTCAACACCCTTACATGAACGACATCATCGCCGCGCATTACCAGTATCACCATGCCGACGCGATTATCTCGCTGATCGATCCGTTCGTACTCGATCCCGACGTGTACCAGCACTTGAACTGGATTGCGTGGGCACCGCTCGACAGTGAGCCGATGCTGCCCGATAACGCGACGGTGCTGCAAGCTGCCAAGCGCATCTGGGCGATGTCCCACTTCGGTGAGCGCATGTTGCAGGCAGCGGGCTTCACGAACGTCGATTACGTGCCACATGGCGTCGATAGTCAGACGTTCAAGCCGCTGGACAGGACGGAAACCGTCGCCAAGCTGAAGCAGGAGACGGGACTGGACTTCGAGGGCAAGTTCGTCGTCATGATGAACAGCGCCAACAAGGGTCAGCCGTCGCGCAAGGGCTTCTTTGAGGCGTTCGCCGCCTTCAAGGTGTTCAGCGACGCTCATCCCGACGCGGTGCTGTACGTCCACAGCGAACAGCGTGGCATTCACAACGGCGAACATCTGCCCACGATTGCCCAGATGCTGGGCATCGCTGAGGAGAAGATCGTCTATCCATCGCAGTATCACCTACTCAGCGGCATGTTTCCGCCGTCGTATCTGAACGAATGCTACAACGTCGCTGACGTACTGTTACACACGGCGCATGGCGAAGGTTTCGGCATCCCCATTGTGGAAGCGCAGATGGCGGGCTGTCCGGTGATCGCTACCGATTTCAGCGCCATGTCGGAACTGTGCTTGTCCGGATGGAAAGTGCCCGGATCGCCGTTCATGTACGCGCCCGGTGCGATGCACAAACTGCCGCTGATCCCGAAAGTGATCGAGGCGTTGGAGGCAAGCTACCAGCAGCGCCACGCAACGGATCGGGCGAAGGTGCGTGAGAACGCGATCGGCTACGACGTGGATACCGTGTACAAGACCTACATGCGTCCAGCGCTGGCGAAGATCGAGGCGGGCATTGTGGAAGCGAAGGCGCAGGAAGCGCAGCGTGAGCAGTTGCGGCAAGCGGCACAACGCGGCGTGGATGCGGTTCACGCGGAAGGGCTTGAGGTGGCACGATGAACGCGCCAATCACTGAACGCCGGATCAGCGCCGGATCGCCGTCACTGCGCGGCAACGAGCGCCAGTACGTCAACGATGTGCTGCAACGTGACTGGCTCACGATGGGCTACTACGTGAAGGAATTCGAGGCGGCATTCGCGGCGTACATCGGCGTCAAGCACGCGATCTCGGTCAGCAACGGCACGGCGGCGCTGCATCTGGCGCTGTTAGCCGCTGGCATCGGCGCAGGTGACGAAGTGATTACCCCCGCCACGACGTTTATTGCTACGGCGAACGCGGTCACGTACTGCGGCGCGAAAGCGGTGATTGTCGATGTTGATCCCGATACGTGGTGCATCAATCCCCGCGAGGTGGAAAAGGCAATCACGAAGCGCACGCGGGCGATCCTGCCAGTCCATTTGTATGGCTCTCCCTGTGACATGGGAGCACTGATGGTCCTTGCCATCAATTACGGGCTAAAGGTGATTGAGGACGCGGCAGAAGCGATTGGTGCTGAGCTGACAGGCAATCGCGTCGGCTCGATGGGCGATCTCGGCTGCTTCTCGTTCTACGGCAATAAGACCATCACGACGGGCGAAGGCGGCATGATCACCACCGACGATGACGCGCTGGCGCAGAAGATACGCCTGCTGCGTGGTCAAGGGCAAGTGCCGGGACTGCGCTACGTGCATGATCGCGTCGGCTATAACTACCGCATGACCGATTTACAGGCGGCGGTGGGGCTGGCACAATTGGAGCAGATCGACGACATCCTGACGCGTCGGCGGGCAGTGATTGAAGCCTACCGCGAGGCGTGCGATGAGACCCACTGGGTCTCACAACAAGCGCCGCTGTATTCCGTACATGGCGCATGGGCGTTCGCGCTGCTACTACCAGACGGTTGCAACGCGACGTTTGTTGCCGAGCGATTGGAACAGCGTGGCATTGAGACGCGCCCCGTATTCCCGCCGATCCATACGCAGCTACCGTATTTGACCAACCAGCGGTTGCCTGTGGCGGAACGCATTGCCGAGCGCGGGCTAGTGCTACCGACGCACAGTGAACTGACGCCAGCGGATGCGCGGTATGTGATCGACGTGCTGAAAGAGGTGATCGGTGGCTAAGAAGCAAGCGAAGCCAGTGGTGGCAAAAACTGCCAAGACTGAGCCTGTCGTGCCAAGCGACGTGGTGCTGATGTCATTGTGGCGCAACGACGTGGGACGCGATCAGGAGCAGCGCATCGAGCATTTGCTGGCGAAGGAGAGCGTGACGCGCTGGGTGTGGGTGACGGGCAACAACAACGATGCCACCGAAGAAGTGCTGGCGCGGTACGCCGCTGCCAATCCCGCGATTACCCTCATCCACTACGACAGCGAGGACGTCGGCACTAACCCAGACGAACGGCTGATGCGGCTCTCGCAGACGGCAAGCGTCGGACTGGATGACGTGCGCGAGGGCGATGCCTTCTGGTGCGTGCATGAAAGCGACCTGATCAGCCCCGTCGATGTGGTGACGCGCTTGCTACAGATGCAAGGCGATGAGCCGAAGGTGTGCGCGGGCATGGTCTGGTTAGGTGAGGAAATCGGACGTTGTTGGTATGACACCTATGCATATAGATGGGACGGCGGCATGTTTCAGAATGCACCGCCTTATCACTCGTGCGTCAATCTGCAAGATTACTTTGAGGTACATAGCGCAGGATCGGTGGTTCTAATGCCCGCCGCACCTCTGCGAGATGGTATTCGCATGGAGCGCGGCGGATTAGTGGAGCTGTCGTACAAGTTGCGTGATGCAGGCTATCGGATCGTGGTCGATCCGAAGCTAAATATCATCCAGCCTATTCATCTGTGGACATCCGCTGCACACGCGAGTTACTAACCTATGCCCATTTACGACCCCTGCGTGATCCTGAAGCCCGAAAGCCTGCACATGGCAGCGACGGCGCGGGTAGACAGCTTCTGCAAGCTGGAAGGCGGCGAAGGCATCTGGCTAGGGGAGCATGTCCACATCGCCAGCTACGCGCATCTGAACATCGGCGGCGGCAAGCTGGTGGTTGAGGACTACGCCGCGATTGCCAGTAGCTGCAAAGTGGTCACGGGCAGCAATTCGATTGAGGCGCTGTCGTGCAGCGCGGTTGCTCCGGCGGACATGCAGCGGATTGAGCGCAGTAAGGTGGTCATCGGCAAGTATGCGGTGCTGTTCGTCAATGCGATGGTGCTGCCGGGCGTGACCATCGGTGAGGGCGCTGTTGTTGGCGCTGGTGCTGTGATCCGCCACAACGTTCCCGCGTGGGAGATTTGGGCGGGCAATCCGGCGAAGAAGATCGGCACTCGGCAGGTGAACGGCACCGGGCGCACGGTGGATATGGCTATTCCAAATATGCCCGGTGACTGGACGATGCAGCATCGCGGCGGATTGATCCATGTGCTTGACGGCAAGCGACAAATCATGATGCGACTGCCGGGTGACATTGCGATTGACCATGCTGTGAAAATCGCGTGGCTGCATCATAACTACATTTGCGGCGGCAATACAGAGGACATTGATCCAGCGGAGATAGACAATGGCAGGATTCACTAACAAGGGCAAGCATCACATTCTTGATCAGCTATTCCGAAATGCAACGGAGGTGACGAATTACTACGTTGCGCTGGTCACAAGCGCCACGGCGCCGGACGCTGACATAAATACGCTCAGTCAATTGACGGAGATCGCGGCGGGGAATGGCTACACGAGTGGTGGTTTTCAGCTTGCGCGCAATAGCACCGACTTCGACTCGCTAACTGAGAATGACACCAATGATCGGGGTGAAATCCAGATCAAGGATGTGGCGTGGACTGCGAGCGGCGGCTCGATCCCGGCAAGCGGCAACGGCGCTCGTTACGCGGTGCTGACTGACGATAATGCCACTGTCGGATCGCGTATCGTTATCGCGTTCTGGGACCTCTCAAGCGACAGAGTAGTGTCAAGCGGACAAACCCTCACGCTCCAGAATCTAGAGTTGCGTCTCACGGAGTAGTGTCATGGCTGTATTGTCGGACGCCGAGCGCGGCGCACTGCACGCTGAGATTATGGCTCAGCTATCTGCTATCCGTGAAAGTACCGGATCGCTGACGAAGGCTGATCTGCGTGCTGCTATTGACGCGCTCGATAGTTTTTTGGATGCGAACGCGACGGCGATCAATAACGCTATCCCGCAGCCAGCAAGGTCGATTCTAACGACAGGGCAGAAAGCGCGGCTTTTAGCATATATCGCGCTCAAGCGGTGGGGAGGCTAAGAGATGGCAAGCGGAGATACGCTATTCACGTGGGTTCCACCAGTCACCGAACGCCCAACGTCGAATATGGCGACGCCAGATACAAGGAACAATCAGGCGGTTGAGGACTTTGACGCTGCCACCGCTGAAACTGTTTATGTGCGCGGCATCCTTGACCGCGCCTATGGCGGCGGCGGCGTGACCGTGACTGTGATCTGGAAAGCAAGCACCGCCACGTCGGGCGTCTGTCGCTGGTCGGTGGCAATCGAGCGTCAAGACACGGGCACGGATCAAGACGCGGACAGCTTCGCCACTGCCAACACGGTAGACAGCACAGCGTCAGGCACTTCGGGCGCTCCGATCTACGCGACCATTGGCTTCACACATGGCGCGCAGATGGACAGTTTGGCGGCGGGTGAAGCGTTCAGATTGCAGATACAGCGGGCGGCAAATCACGCGAACGACACAATGACGGGCGATGCGGAACTCGTAGGCATTGAAATCAAGGAAACGTAGCAGGACGGTATGGCGCGTACATTCAATGGCTCGACCAACCGCATCAATGTTGCCAGCGCGGCATCGATCTCGCTGGCAGTACAGGCGCTTACCTTTGGTGGTTGGGTCAAGCTGTCCTCGCTCACGCATACTCACACTGTGCTGAGTAAGGGTGATGCGGGCAGTTTTCGCGCTAATTACGGTCTGTACATTTGCGATCAGGGCTTCCTCGGAGGCTCAAATTTCAAGTACATCCGGCTGTTTGTGGCGGATGGGTCGAATGGTTGGACGCACGACGGCACGGCGGCGCTGAGTTCGGGCGTGTGGGCGCACGTGATGGGCGTCTACGACGGCTCGAATCTCAAGGCGTACCTCAATGGCGCGGCAGATGGACAGACCGCCAAGACTGGCAATCTACCGACCAACACGGACGATCTGACGCTTGGCTATTTCAAAAGCGGCGGCAGTGGGCAAGACTGGCTGCAAGGTGATTTAGCCGAGATCGCGGTGTGGAACGCGGTCTTGACAGCGGGTGAAATTGCCTCCCTTGCTAAGGGATTCGCGCCGTATCTCATCCGTCCACAATCGCTCAACTTCTATATGCCAGTACAGGGCAACAACAGTCCCGAACTGGATGTGAAGAACGCGCTATCGGGCACGGTGACGGGCGCAACTAAGAGCGATCATCCATCGGTTTTCTATCATCAGCAGCTTGTCGGTATTCGCTACAAAGCGACTGCGGCAAGCAACGTCACGGTGACGCCTAATCCCGCCACCGCTGCGGCTGCCAGCGTTGCGCCAAGTGTGGTGCTTGGCAGCATCACGCTCACCCCCACCTCGGCAAGTGCGGCGGCGGCGAAGGTCGATCCGACGGTGGTATTGGGGAGTGTGACGATTGCGCCGAGTGCGGCAAACGCGGCGGCTGTAAGTGTCGATCCATCGGTGGACGCGGGCGGTGATGTCACGGTAACGCCAACAGCACTGACGGCGGCAGCCGAGGCGGTTGCGCCGAGCGTGGTGCTTGGCAGTGTGACGATTGCGCCGAGTGCCGCCAGCACAGCAGCCGCGAGTGTTGCTCCAACTGTTGTGCAGGGCAGCGTCAGTGTTGCTCCCAGCGCAGCCAGCGCCGCTGCCACGAAAGCCGATCCCGCAGTCGTTTTGGGCAGTCTTACCCTTGCCCCAAGTGCCATCAGCGCGGTGGCGGCAAGCGTAGACCCCGACGTGGTACTGAGCGCGATCAACATCACGCCCAGCGCGGCGGAGACAGCCGCGATTACGATTGCGCCGGAGATCGTGCTCGGATCGGTTAGCGTCAGCCCGGCGAGTGTCGCGGCGGTACTCGCATCGGTTGTCGGCGAGGTCGTTCAGAGCAGTATCGCGGTGCAGCCAACGACAGTCAGTGTCGTGCTGGCGACCACGATTGGCGGCGTGGTGCAAGGCAGCTTGAGCCTCACACCATCGGCTGTTGGCGCGGTGGCTGCTGTGGTTGTTGATGGCATCGTGCTGGGCAGCGTGGTCATTGCGCCGAATGCGAGTTCGGCAAAAGTCGCAACCGTTGATCCTACCGTGAATACACAAGGTCTTGCTGCATCGCCGCGACGGACTGCGGCTGTGGCATTGGGAACACGAACGAGTATTCCGGTAGAGCGAGAAGTGATGATTGTGGCGCAGCAAGATAGGACGAGCGAACCATGACACTCGCAAATTATGTGAAAGCATCCGGCGCGGCGCTGGATTACGTCGTTGACTGGTCGGATTTCCTTGATGGCGACACGATTGACACGTCAACGTGGTCAACATCCCCAACGGGACTGACGACTGGAACGACCAGCAAGACAACGACGACAACGACGATTTGGTTGTCGGCTGGCACAGAAGGCGTGACGTACACGGTCACGAACACGATTACCACGACGGGCGGGCGTACTGATCAACGCTCCTTCACGCTGCATGTAGGACCGCGCGCGGGGATGGTCAATCTTGTGCGCCAATTGAGAAGCTATACCAACACTTCAGAGAGCGATAGGGAATTAGGCGGCAACACTTATTGGACTGATGAGCAACTACAACAGCGTCTGGATCAAACCCGTCGCACATGGCGATTTGAGCGCATCGATTCATTGCCGATCACCGTGAATGGCGCGCCGGAATATTACGAGTACCAAATCCCGCCGTACATGGGCAAGCACTTTGAGCAGGGCAACAACCCTGATAGCGGCTGGTGCTTGCGCGATAGCACCGGAGGCAGTGTGGATGCCTCGCGCTACACGTTCAATGCGGACGCGCGGATCGTCTCGTTCGGCACGGTGAACCAGCAAGGCAGCGTGTTCTACCTCGATGTGCGGGCGTATGACCTGAACCGCACAGCGGCGGGCGTGTGGCGTGAGAAAGCAGCGTACTACAGCACACAAGTTGACTGGTCGTCTGACAACCACGATGTCAAGGCATCGCAACGTTGGCAGCACGCGGTACAGATGACCGAATACTTTGCGGCACAAGCGGGCGCGTATGTGGGGCGCTTCGTGCGGATGGATGAGGTGGGAACGTAGTGGGACTGCAAACCGATCTCGAAACCGCCATCTATAACAAGCTGACCACGACGGGCGGCACGGCGCTGTACGCGGATCGGGTGTATCCGCTGCAAGCGCCGCAGGATGCCGCGCTGCCCTACGTGATCGTGACCTACATCGGCGGCGGGGATACGAACGAGAGCCAATCGCGGATTGTGGACGTGATGTATCAGATCGTGGGGTGGGCGGCAGATCAGCCAGTGGCGCGGCAGATCGCGGACTACTTGGAGACGGCGCTGCACGATCAGTCGCTCACCATCACGGGCTGGAACCACATCGCCACGACGCAAGTTAGCTTGCTGGTGGACGTAGAGACGGAAGGGCAACAGCAGTTTTGGATGCGCGGCGCTGAGTACCGGATCAGGATGAGTAAGTGATGTTTCTGAGCGATGCCGATCTAGCGATGATGCGTGCCGATGTAGCGGGGATGCTACCCGATACTTGCACGCTGGAAGCGTTTGGAGCAACGACCCGCGACGCGACAGGCGCGTACACGGAAGGCTGGACTACCGTTGCTTCCAATGTGCCATGCCGCCTCGACCCCATTCCCCAACGCAGCACCACAGGCATGGAGTTGGCAGCAGCAAAGGAAGTGGTGCAATCGCTATTCCAGTTGACGGTTCCCTACGATACCGCGATCACGGCGGATCAGCGAGTGGTCATCGACAGCGTGGCATATCAGATTAAAACGCTGCACGCCGTGCATAGTTGGAACGTCGATAAGCGTGCAGTAGTGACGAGGATCGATTGATGACGGCGCTAGTTGTACGTGAACAGGCAGCAATCACGCGGTTTCCGTTCAAGTTCGATTTTCGCCGCATTCTGGCGAACGAACTAGATCAGTTCTTCCGCGATCTGTCGCTGATGTTCGCCCGCACGCCCAATGCTGAAGCGCTGCTGTTCAAATGGATGACGCGCACCATCGTGCGCTTCCCGATGGAGCAGGACTGGCGCAACGAAGGTGGCTACAGTCGCATTCCGCTGGCGGACTACTTGGAAGCGGCACACCAGTTCGGTGAGCAACTACGAGAGATCGGCTTCCGGCGTGATAACAGCTTCGAGAAGGCGGCATTTGTGGCGCTCAAGTTCGGCGGGAACACGCGGAGCATCGAACAGGACTTCGGCGTCAGCGATCTCGGCAGACGGATGCGGCGCTTGCAACTGGCGGAACATTTCGGCTGGTCGATGCGCGAGATGGACACGATGACGCTGGATGAGTTGGACGATGCTTACGACTACCTCAGCGCCGTGCGAAAGGCTACCAAGCCGCGCGGCGTGATTACGGGGAGCTAACGGTGGGATCGAAGGTTGGCTACAAGGTCACGGTGGACAAAAGTGCGCTTGAGGACATTCTCAAGAACCTGCCGGATGGCTTGAATATCGTTGGCGAGAAGGTGACGGCGGACATCGAGGCATACGCGAAAGAACACATGAGCCGCACCGCACCATTCCCTTCCGCGCCGGGCAGTCCGCCCGCCGTGCAGACGGGAAGGCTGAAGGGCAGCATCACGCACTACAAGCTGAAGGATAGCGAACAGTGGACGGTGATCGCGGGGGGCGACCAAGCGCCGTATGCCAAGTATCTAGAGTACGGCACGCGCAAGATGGCAGCACGCCCGTTCATGCGTCCGGCAATGTTGGCAATAGCGGAGACGGTGCCGGAACTGCTGAAGCTGGAAATCGTTGAACGGCGCGTCAAGGGCTACCGCAAAGGCAAAGATGGAGTCAAACGAGAGAGTGGACTATGAGTGACAAGGTTGCAGACCTGAACGAGAAAACTGTTGCGGCGGACGATCCTAAACCAGCGGACAACTACACCCGTCCACCGGATCACAAGGGTTGGGCGTTCGATTTTAGCGGCTTGATGGCTCCGGATCGACCAGAGTTGTACAACGACGTGAATGCGCTCAACAGCCCCAAGACGCCTAATCGCAGTGAAATCCTGATCAAGTGGTTCAAGCGCACCCTGATCGAACAGCCTGCGGATTGTCCGGTGGCATGGCGAACCGTCGATCCGGCAACTGTGCCGCTGGTTCATGAGAGCCGCGCCGTATTGGTGTTTATGGATGCGCTGTACGCAGTGTTTCCTTCCAAGATCATCGCTGGTTCGGCGATGTTGCTGATCTAATCTAAAGGTTCACCGATGGATACTGTCGCTACGCTCGATGTTAAGGTCACTGCCGATGCGTCCCAATTTCAGAACGAATTGGGCAACGTCGATAAGGCGCTGGATAAATCCGCCACCGAAGCGGAGAAAAAGGGCGCGGGCATCGGGCGGGCGTTTGTGGCAGGCGCGGCGGTTATTTCCGGTGTTGCAGTCACGATTGGCGCGGCGGCGTTTGCGGCATCTCTCGATTGGGAGAACGGGCTAAAGAAAATTCAGGAGAAGTCGAAGCTGACCGCTGACGAAATCCGCGATATTGGCGATGCGGCGCTGGACATGGCAGCGGCGGGCATGGGCAAGCCGAAGGAATTGGCGGAACAGTTAGCCGCTGCCTACAAAGAAGCTGGTAGTCTGGATGGAGCGATTGCGGCGGTTACGCAGAAGCTGAAGGATGAGGATACTGGCACTCTCGCGGAGAACCTAGAGAAGCTTAAGGGGATCGCCGATGCCGCCATGGTCAAGATTGGTACGCCTCTCACTGACGCCTTGAAGCCCGTAGCGACGCAGGCGGCAACTGTCGCCAGTTCGATTGGCGATTGGATCGCGGCAAACCCCGAACTGACCAGCCAGATATTGACGATTGGTGCATTGGCACTGCCCGCCAGTGTCGGCATCCGCTTCGTCGCTGGTGCAATCGGCGCGGTCAACGCCGTGCTGACCAGTACCTTACTAGCGAACATGGCAACCTTCGCCTCAGCGGTAGTCTTGCCTGCGCTTCCGGCGTTCCTCGCCGCATTGGGCATCGCAGGTGCTTACGCGATCATTGCGAAAGCGGCACAAGACGCGGAGGCAGCGGCGAAACGAGCGCACGACGCGGTGACTCAATCCGGCGTGCTGCCTGAAGGCGATCCCGTCGCAGGTAACTTCCAGATGGCGAAGCCGAACTATGTCAATACCACGCCGTATGGTCAGGGTGCGACGACCTATCTTGAACCGTCGCCTAATCTCGTATTGCTGGATGCAATGGGCTACAGCCCATCCACAGCACTAGAAGCGTTGGCGCAAGGCGGCTTAAAACCAGATGAAGTGCTGAACATCGTCGCTGCGTTGGGTATCCCGCCATCTTCGACGCTGCAATCGCTGGTCGATGCTGGTATTTTGCCGAGCGTGGTACTAGATGCGGCGTTGCAAGATGGCTTAGGACCGAACGCCACGCTGCAAGATTATCTAAACAGCGGCTTGGATGCTTCTAACTACCTTGCTGCGCTGCTGGCGGAAGGGTTGAAGGTTCAGGTCAGCGTGGATGTAAACAGCGATGGTAGAGCCGCCGCGCGACCTGTCAGCGGTCCTCGCGCTGCTGGTGGCGATACTGAGATGGGCAGCACCTACCTGATCGGCGAGAACGGTCCTGAATTGTGGACGGCGGGGGCTAACGGCTTCATCACGCCGATGGATGTGTTTAGCGGCGGTAATGGTGGCGGTGCGCCAATCATCATTCAGAACCTGAGTATTTTCGCCAATTCCGTAGAGGAGCTTTACGACCAGATCCGGAGCGAAGCAGGGCGGCGCGGTGAGAGGATGGCATTCGCATGACCGTCCTCGGTAACGTGCTACTTGGCAGCAGCGACATCAGCGCCTATTTCATTGATGCGGATGTGCGGATCGGCGCACAGTCGGGCGATCTGATGGCGCGTGTTGGCACTTGCAACATCACCGTCAAGAATGTGGATCGGCGCTTCTCGCCCGCGCTGTCCGGTCCACTGAGTGCTGACCTTGTGCCGCGCACGTCGGTGCGTGTGCAGGCGGTGGTAGGCGGCGTGCCGCGCACGATTTTTCAAGGCTTCTTGCAGAGAGTGCGTCCGCTGCCCAATCGCTACGGGCAGCGCCGCGCCATGCTGGAATGTCAAGACATCATCGGCGTGATCCAAGAGGCGACGGTGGATATGCCGCTGCTGGAGAATATCCGCAGTGATGTTGCCGTGAAGCATGTGGTCAATCGCGCGCTGGTCGCGCCAGCCGCCACCTGTGATGTCAAGTTCACGGGTACGCCAGCCGATGCCGACGCGCTGACCATCAACGGCACGACCTACCGCTACAAAAACACCATCGCGCAGGCGAATGACATCCGCATCGATACCACGACGGCATTCGGACGCTACCGCACCATCGAGAACACACTGGCGGCGATCAACCGTTGGGATGCACCAGTTACTGGCGCGGTCAATACCGACTATTACAGCACCAGTGTGCAGCCGTCGTTTGTGCGGGCAAAACCAACCGACAGCTTCTATCAGCGCATGAAGCAAGCGGGATTGGTGCGCTGGTACCGGATGGGCGAACCAAGTGCCACCACCGCCTACGACTTCGGAGAGAACGCCAGCAACGCAACGTACACCAGCGGTCCGACACTGGCATCCACGGCGCTGCTTTCCGGTGACAGCAGCACATCGGTGAGCTTTGACGGCACCAATGACCGCGTGGATGTACCAACGCTAGAATGGGCGAACAAAAGCTGGACGTGGATCGGTTGGATTGCGCCCGCCGCCACGCCACCCGCCAATCAGGACTTCTTCAGCGTCTACAGCGGCTTCGTCGCTGGCGGCGCGATCTATTTGCGTCTCTACAGCGATGGCACGGTCTACGCTGAAATCTACGGCAACGGATCGGTCTCGTCTGGCGCTGGCGCAGTGACGTTCGGCACGGGTACAGCGTACATGATCGCGGTCACTTACGATTACAGCACTTCGACGCTGAAGCTGTACATCAACGGTGTGCTGGTGGATAGCGACACGGTATCGCCATTCACCGGAACCGCGCCAGTCATCCAGATCGGGGCATTCACGGCGGCGGGTGGCAGCACCTACAAAGGCAGGATGCAGGACGCGGGTTGGGCATTCAAGGTGATCGACGCCGCTGAACTGCTGAACATGTACAATGCCCGCACGGTGTCACCGGGGATCAGCACTTACGCCACGCTGCGCGGCGCGGTGGGCAACGGCTACAGTAACAGCGATGTCTCGGCGGCGCTCGATGCCACAGCAGCATATGCGGGCGGCGTGGATTATCCGGCAGGCTTGTTCAGCTACGACACGGGCGTGCAGACATTTAGCTTTGTCGGTGATGCGTGGGCGAATAAGAACGGGTACGACGCGCTGAGAGAGATCGTGCAGAACGAACAGGGGTATTTGTATGTCACCCGCGAGGGCGTCCTGCGCTTCGAGAATGGCGATGCCAAGTTCGTTGACAACACCGTCGCCAGTGCGATCTCCGTTGGTGTAGGCGAGGAAGTTTTGGACCTAGATGGTGCACTAGCGGACGCGGATATTTACAACGATATTCGCGTCAGCTTCGAGCCACGCGCCACCTCGTCCACAGGGGTAATCGCCGCCACCAGCAGCCCGATCCGCGTGCCCGGCAAGTGGGGCGAACTGAGCAGCAATCCCAATCTCGGCAAAAACCGCGAGGCGCTGCAAAATCCCAACGGCGGGCAGCAGGTGACCACGCTGCGCTATACCGATCCTGACACCGGGCGACCCATCGGCGCGAAAGACCCGATCCTACCGCTGGTCGCAGGCACCGATTACACGCTGAACACGAAATCAGACGGCACGGGCGCTGATTACACGAATGGCGATCCGGCAACGGGCATCAGGTATTTCTTCATCAGCGCGGCGGTGAAAGCGACGGAGATCGAACTGTATTTCCAGAACACCGCGCTCGGCGAACTATACGTGATCGACCTGCAAGTGCGCGGCACCAAAATCACGCGCTATGACAAGCAAACAGTGGTCAAGGATGACGCCGATAGCATCGCATTGTACGGACGACGCATCCTGAAGGTGGAGCTACCGCTGGGTACTGATGAGGTCTACGCTATCGCGCTGGCGGAGTATTTGCTCGGCAAGAACAAGGACGCACGCTACGAGCTGCGCCGGGTGCCGATCCGCAATCTGCAAAGTGTCGGCGGCGTCGATCCCTTCATCCCCGACATCGGGGATAAGGGTGAATTCTACGAATATCAAACCATTGATCCGGCGGACATCCCCAAGTCGCGCATCTACGGTTTGAGCTACAGCCTGAGCGTGGAGCGCGGCTTCAGCGTCATCTACGACATCGGGCGCGTCGATAACCTCGCTTACGGCATCTATGACGTATCTGAATATGATGAGGCGGTGTACACCGTATGAAGTACCTGATCTGGCTCTATCTGTTCCTGCGGATGCTGTTCAGCGGCTATACAGCACCTAACACCGCCGTCGCCAGCACTACGATCTCCGCCAGCGACCATAATACGTATGTGCGCGACAACATCAGCTACCTGTTCGGCGGTAGACCGAAAGGGCAGGTGCATTATGTCGGCGCGGCGGATAAGACCACGACCAGCACCAGCTGGAGCGACGTAGATAGCACCAACCTCACGGTCAGCGTCACGGTCAGCGCGGGCGAGAACATCCTGATCTTCGCCAGTGGACGTTTCGCCGCCGATAACACGGCGTCCAGCGCGGCGGAGGTCGATATTGCGGTGGACGGTACGCGCATCGGTGACTCTACGCACGGCATGGCGCGGATCAGCCAGAACACCACGCAGTTCTTCAGCATCATGGGCTACAAGGCAAACCTGAGTGCGGGCGGTCACACCATCACTCTGCAATTCCGCAATGTGACGGGCGGCGCGACGACGACGGTGCATCAGAACGGCTTCCCCGTAAATCTAGTCGTACTGGCGGTGGGCTAATGTCAGCATCAGTGTGGGTAGAAGAACGCGATGCCGAATTGGGCATCATGATTGAAAGCGACGACACGGTGAAGGCACTAGACCAGCAGTTGCGCGGGCAACTGCCCCACTTCACCGGATTGAAAGCAGATGTGCCGGGCAATTCCTGCACGCTGATCTTTGAGTTCCCCGATCTGGACAGCGTCGATGATGGGGAGATCGGGTACGCAGTAACAATCGCACAATCGTTTGAAGGATAAATGAGGGTAGTGCAATGAACGAAACACTCAACAACATTCAGGGCGTCGCCTACATCGGCGGCTTCATCGTTTTAATCGTGCTGATCATCGTGCACGAACGACGCAGCGGCAAGATCGTGCAGGCGCTAACAGAAGCCTTCGCCGTCGCTCGGCAGGACACACGCGGGCTGGACATGGTGGAGAACATCGCTACGAAGATCGTCACTCAAGGCTTTGTGGAACGATTTAACGCCACCGCTGAGGGCTTGAAGGCGTACACGCCAGATGACATTGATCGGCTGATCGACACCATCAAGACGTACTTTAACGCCGCTACCGATGGCAAGCCCAACGAAATCCTGAACGAGCCGCTTGATGCTGCCGACAAAGCCATAGGCGGTAACGGCTGATGCCAGTTTACCGCGTCAAAGACGATTGCGATCCTTGGCTGAATGTGCGAACAGGACGCGGCGTGAACTATCCGGCAGTGGGTAAGTTCACGCCCGGACAGAAGATCGATGTGATCCAGATCGCGGACGGCTGGGCGGCGGTGCGGATGTATCCCGACACGGTGACGCTGCATGTCAGCGCCCAATTCATTGAGCCTGTCAGCGTGTCGTATGCTAACTCGGCAATCGGCGTCCACATCGCTTTCAACGGGCATCAGGGCGACATCGTAGGCGTTAATCAACGCCTGGCAGCGGCGGGTGTACATCCGTTATACGTGGTGGTTAGCGACCCGGGGCTGGCGAACAAGCTGAAGGACGATAACCCGCTGGCGACGGTGGTGTATCGTTGGGTGGAAGGTCCGGGAGATCGTTCGCCGTTCGGACAGGATGAGAATTCGCCCGACTGGTGGAACGGCGCAGCATGGTTCGATGAGCTTTGGCGTCGTCACAGTCAAGCGCCACTTGCTGACTTTCATCAGATGTACAACGAAGTGTCATTCGCGCAGAATGTGCAGAGTGAAGCCTACGCCCGCAAGGTCAATCAGTTCGAGTTGGAGCTGATGCGCCGCGCGAATGAGCGTGGAGTCAAAGTGACCATCGGCAATTACATGCCCGGTGTGCCAGAGAAGCGCCATATCGATCAGCTGCGTCCTGCCTTCGCCTTCGCTGAACAGCATAGACATGCACTCTGCTATCACGGGTACAGCAGCAAAAACAACGATGCCACCTTCAGTGTTGACTCGGATTACTTCTTCCTGCGCTGGGTGCCGTGGGTGAAAGATTTCCCCAAGCTACGGGTGATCCTCGGCGAAGTGTCGCACTACAACGTGCCGCGCTTCCGCGGACCGGATGACTTGCTGGCGCGTTTCAAGGAAGCGGACACGCTGCTTGCGCCGCTGCGTGAAGCCGGACGGCAGGTAGATGTGGCGTACTGGAGCATCCGCACGCAGAACGATCCAAACTACACCCGCGACGACTTCACACCGCATCTCGGCGTTTTTGAGCAGTATCGGATGTCGAAGAGGTAAAGCTTATGCAACGACACTGGCAATATCTGAAATATGTCCTACGACATAAGTGGTACGTCCTAATTGAGGGATTGAAGCTAAGGCAAATTCCGTTGTGGATTCTGCTGTTGCACGATTGGGACAAATTTCTGCCAGATGAGTGGTTCCCGTATGCCCGCTGCTTCTACAAGCCCGATGGCTCTAAGCATTATGTGGAATCACCAGAGTTCACGATGGCTTGGAACGCGCACCAAAAGCGAAACAAGCATCACTGGCAGTATTGGATGATTACTTGGGACAGAGGCGAAACGGAATGCCTACCTATGCCGCTGGTGTATGTGTATGAGATGTTCGCGGATTGGCGCGGCGCGGGGCGTGCGTTAGGGAAGCCTAACACTAAGCAGTGGTATTTTGAAAATCGAGATCGCATCAAACTTCATCCGCAATCACGCGAACTGATTGAGTGGATACTAGAACGCGATGCGATCCTAACAGGCGGTCACTTAGACCCATATACACAATGACAAGCAATCTGGATCGGCTCAAGGCTGATCTTCGCTCCATCCCCGGCGATTGGCGCGTGCTGTGCTGGTCGGGATGGGATCAGCCTTATCCGCCGGAAGCGAATTTCCGTGAGTACCTGTTCCGCGCAGACGAGCTACTCGCTGCGCTCTCCGGCGATCCGCCACCCGCCAGACGGGTGATCAAAGTGCGTGTGAATTCAAGTATCGGGCTACGCGTCCGAAGCACGCCCGATACCTCATCCGACGCCAACATCGTAGGTAAATTTGCAGACAAGACCGAAGTAACGGTATTCGAGGATCAAACGAATGGATTCTATGAAGTCGCAGAAGGCGAACACAAGGGTAGATGGATCTCGGCGCAGTACGTCGTTCGTATTCTTTAGTGCTCTACTGATGCTGATCCTACTGATCGGCTTCTTTAGCGCACTGCCGACGAACCCCCATAACCCGTTGTTCTACCCCGCTGGCGGGCAGCCGCAGGCGCAAGCACAGGAATGGGTCAAGATCGACGGGCGCAACCTGACCTATCAGGGCAAGGTGATCTACCTGCGCGGCGTGAACATGGCGAACATCAACGCGCTCGGCGCTGACATCGGCACGGGCAATCCCAACGATGTGCAGACGGGGCAAGACGATTACAACGAACTGGCGCGGATGGGTGGCAATCACGTGCGCTTCGGCATGAGCTTCAAGTGGTATCAGAACTTCGGCAATCAGTTCTGGGCGATGCTGGACCGGCAAGTGCAATACGCCAAGAATGCTGGACTGTGGTTCCTGCCGCTGATGTTCACCACGCCCGGAGACTGTTACGAAGGTTACGGCAATTCTTGCCCCTTCTGGAACAGTACCAGCGAGCAGAATCAGCTACGGCAGTTCTGGGTCGAACTGGTGACGCGCTACAAAGACAATCCGACGGTGATCGGGATTGATCCACTGAATGAGCCGACGCCCAATAAATCCCCATGGTCGGAGATCTTCTGGCGTTGGGCGGAGCAGGTACGCAATGCCGTGATCGCGGTCAATCCCAATATCCTCGTCTTCATCGAGGCGGGATCAGACGCGCAGTTCAGCCGCAAGCTCGGCGCGAATGTGGTCTATCAGGTGCACGACTACGATCCGCTGGATTTGACGCACGGTGCACATGACTGGATTTCGATCCAATGTCGCAGCGGCGCAAGTTATCCGGGGGCAATGCAGAACTGGGAAGGCAAGAATATCTATTACAGCAAATCCGCCTTCGCTGGCGGCGGTGCACCGGAAGCGAACCTGCGCGATCTGTACTCGATCAATTGGGCAGAGCAGAACAACGTGCCGCTGTATATCGGGGAGTGGGGCAGTCAATCGGCATGTCCGGGCTGGGATACCTTCATCCGTGATAAGGCTGATCTGTACAACCAATGGGGCTTGAGCTGGGCGTATTATTCGTGGCGGGCTAATCCCGGCAACTTCGACATCATGGCGTCAAACGGTGCCATGCGAGTGCAGAACCAGACGGCGTACACCATCATCGACGCTGCATTCGACGGCGCTGCGCCACTGGCGACCTACACCGCGACGGTGATCACCCCGACGCGCACGGCGACGATCACCCGCACGCCAGCGCCAGCAACGCCGACGCTGACGCGTACAGTGACCAGAACGCCCACGCGAACAGCTACCGCTACGCAGACGCTCGAACCGACGCTCGAACCGCCCGATCAGGTGGAGGAATGGGTGATTGAAGGCACGGTGGGCGATATGCCTGTGAGCATCACGATTCGGCGCAGCAAGTGAGACCCAATGGGTCTCACCCCTGACTAAACAGCCACTTCTAACACACTGAGGTTGAAATTGCATCTCAGTGTGAATTTCAATTGTGAGTAGTTATTTGAAAAGATAATCGACGCTAATCTTGAGACGCTTTCCCAATTCTCTAAGAGCCTTGCCGTTTGGCATTGCCTTGTCAGTTTCCCACCGCTGAAGCTGCGTCCAATGCACCCCAATATCTTGAGCAAGCTCCTCAAGTGTCAGTCCAAGTTCTTCGCGCCGCGCACGTAATCGCACACCAAGCATGAGTTTTTCTTCCAGTTTGGAGAAACTAACTAGATTATACGTGCTAGGCACTTGACGTAGTACAGAGTATGCTCTATACTCTCCTATAGAGTTTAGGCGATGCCTTTTTCTTTTGTCTCATTATACAGAGAAAAAGCTGTAGCCAAATAAAGAGGAAAAGCTATGCAGCCAAACTACCGGAAGCTCAACCACATTGCACGGCAGCGAGGACTAACAGTGCTTGAACTGCTCAATGAGACGTTCAGGGAGCACCCTACTGTGCGGTCAGCAGCGGAGGCGCTTGGCATCTACCCCATTTCGATCAACTGGTGGCTCTCCGTCAACGGATACGAAGTGGTCAAGACCGCAAAGGTCGTCAAAGCCAAGCCGGAATTCATCGAGGCATCGCAATCATGACGCTGCCGAACCCGATCCCCCCGAACGTGCTAGCGGCATACCGCATCGTGTTCGCGGTGTTGGAGCGCGAGGCAGCGCAGCAATCTGAGGTTCAAGTTCAAGTTCAAGAAGGAGAAACGTCAACATGTTCAACAGTCAAAACGCAGCCAATGCCATCTCAACCTACGCGCAGACGCGCATCACGGCGTACCGCAAGCCGCAGGCGTGGATCGGGCGGGCGTTCGTGAACGGCATCGTCATCAGTGACGCTACCGTGACCGTCAACGCCAGCAGCTACCGCGAGGCGAAGGACAAGATCACGGCGACGATGTACGCGGAATATCCCGGCATCTTCCTGCTGGACGCTCTGATCGACGTGGATACCTACCTGACCTATGAACGCAACCACAAGTACAGCCAAAAGGATGCTGCGTAATGGCAGTTCAAGTGGAGCTTCCTCTGTCTCACGGGCGCGTCGCTCTGGCTGACGCGCAAGATGCTGATTTGGGGCAGTTCAAGTGGTCTGGTCAATATAGCAAAAACTCTGACACATATTATGTGGTACGCATAGACAAATCCACTGGAAAGCGATGCCACATCAGATTGCACAGAGTAATTTTGGCGCGCATGTTGGGGAGGGACCTGCTCCCTAGGGAGCAGGTCGATCACATCAACGGTGATGGACTAGACAACCGTCGTTGCAACCTGCGCTTGGCAACGCCCTCGCAAAATGCTCGCAACAGGAAGCTGAGGGCTGATTCAACTACCGGATACAAGGGCGTTTATCAAGAGAAGAAGCGCCTCAAGTGGCGGGCAACAATACGCGTCAACGGCAAACGGCGAACTTTAGGGCGCTTCAATGCACCGGAAGATGCTTATCGCGCCTACTGCCAAGCTGCTACAGAAGCATTCGGGGAATACGCGAGGTTTGAATGACCATTCTCACGGACGCGCAACAACGCGATCAGTACGCCCGCACCTGGTGGATCGCCACCGTGCGGGCAGCGGCGCAAGCGAAAGCGCACCGCAATCGGATGACGTGGCTATTCATGGCTTATCGACGGGAGGTGCAATCATGATCATCGCACACACCGCACTCGTCAACGGTCTGACGAAGGATCAGCACATCCTCCTCGCTGACCTTGCCAAGCGCAAGCAGGGCATTCGTTTCGTCACCCCGCACCCTATCAGCACGACCTACGATGTGCTGGCGGTCTGCGGGCTGGTGTGGATGCGCTCCGGCTACTGCGCTGGCGCGTTCACGATGGAATACGAGATCAGCGACTACGGGCGACGGGTCCTGCAAGCGCCGAGGTTGCAATGAACGACGATTACGACATCCTGCCATTCAGCACAATTGAAGGCGCGATCATGAGTGCCTACTCCCACACCTCTCTGATCGCGCGCTTCCAAACACTGTCCGAAGCTGCCATCGAACGCGCTTTCGGCGGACTGGAGGAGATCGACGGATCGACGTTGGCGGTGGAGATGCGCGGCGTGATTGAGCAGATCGAGCGCGAGTTCGGCAAGCCTGCGGCTGATAGCTGCGCGCGGCTGGTCGGCATGGCGTTCGATATGGCGTTGGAACCAGAGAGTTAGTCAGAAAGGACAAATAACGTGACCGCTAAAACCCCCATTCTCGCTTGGCACTATGTCAGCATCGCAGCGGACGGCAAGCCGCGCCTCAAGTACGGCGATGATCGGGAAGTGATTGTCGGTAAGCGCCTCGCCGCTAAGGGTGAACTCGAATTGTGCGCCAATGGAATGCACGCTTGCATCAATCCGCTGGACTGCTTCGATTATCTCCCCGGCGGCGCGATGATACTCTGCCGCGTGGAACTCAGCGGAAAGATAATCGAGGGAAGCGACAAGCTGTGCGCTCGTTATCGCACGGTCAAGGCGATGATCCCCGCCCTGCCATTCCTGATCGACTTCGCGGCATGGTGTGCCGAGCAGGCAATCCAGACCGTGCAGGCGCAAGGGATCGCGGTAGATCAGCGCAGCATCGAGGCGGTGAATATGGTTCGGATGTGGCTGCAAGGCAAAGCCTCTAAGGAAGATGTCTATGCCGCCTATGCCGCCCGTGCCGCCGCCTATGCCGCCCGTGCCGCCGCCGATGCCGCCCGTGCCGCCGCCGATGCCGCCGCCGATGCCGCCGC
>ERZ761584.50-NODE-50-length-42231-cov-44.310342_pt1 | contig 42231 bp, 61 predicted proteins | sample MGYA00512168_ERZ761584 | MGnify/ENA primary metagenome ERZ761584 (study PRJEB28899, sample SAMN03785564) | bioreactor sludge metagenome | biome: EBPR Sludge; feature: EBPR Bioreactor; material: 0.22µm filtered reactor supernatant | place: Saint Lucia: Queensland...
ATGGCAAAAAACGAATATCAACATTTCAACCCAAAGACCTACGATATACAGGTCAAGATTTCTGGTGTCAAAACAAGTAGCCATAGCAAACACAATCTTAACTATCACATTATTTGGATACCGAAATATAGGAAAAAGATTTTAGTCGGTAAGTTAGTTTCGTTCTTGAAACAACTTATTGAGGAACAATGTAACGAACTAGGGTTAGAGATGTTGGCTCTTGAAGTAATGCCAGACCATATCCATTTATTTGTTTCAACTCTACCAACTCACACGCCTTACGAGATAGTTAGGAAGTTAAAAGGAAATACATCACGAAGATTAAGACAGGCATTTTCAGACCTACACTATTTGGGTTACAAATTTCATTACAAAGAGTTTCCATTTCTTTGGGCAAGAGGATACTACATTGGAAGTGCGGGGCATGTATCACAAGATGCAGTCAAACGCTACATCATGGAGCAGCAAGGGAAAGATGTATTTCAATTTAGTGTTTATGGAAATAAAGAGCAGAAGATTGGTGATTTTACACAGGAGAAACTATTTTAATTATGGATACACAAGAACAATACTCAACACCAAAAGAAAACAAACTTTGGAAATTAAAAAGATTTTTCAGAGTTCCACGATTGTACGTAAGTTTATTGGAAAGCAAAGATAAACAAAAAGCTATCTTTATGCGAGGTTTTAATAAACACGAGGGAACATTTGCTATGGACAGATACGATGTTGAGGAGAAAGAAAAACTGGAAACATATTTTACAGAAAGTATTGGAGTATGGGAGTTATTAAAGAGTTTTTTCAAATCACTATGGTTAAACAAATAATTCAAAAAGGCGACCGAGTTAAAGTAAAATCAGGACACCCAAGGGCGGGAGAAATTGGAACTTGCCTAGAATTTAAGTATCTACCCATACCAGATATGTGGGCTTGGTTGGTTGATTTTGGACAATACGATGGGGATAAAGGCTGGTATCCAATTAAGAATTTAGTAAAACAGAAAGGAGCGTCTAATTCCTCCCAGAGCTAAAGCTCAGGGTATCCTTAGACATTTTTTATGAAAAAAGATAAAGACAGACCAATTCTTAATGTGGGGGACGTTGTGTACCACATGTCGAATGAAGAATTACATATGGTCGTAATTGAAGTCAGAGAACACGAAGATGATGATCTAAGAGCTGCGGTCTGCGAATTTTACAACCCTGTTACGGGGATTTTCTCAGCCCAAGTGTTTTTTATAAAAGCTTTGGAGATACTATGTATGTATGAAAAATAAAACCATTACATCAATCATAGATAGGGTTCTTGAATCATCCCGTGAGGAGTTCAATTCTGATGACGTTCATGTCTGTGGTAGGGAAAAATTAGAGAACTTCATCTCCTCCTCACTCACCACTGCTATAGAGGAGGTTGGAAATGAGTTGATAGGAAGTGACTCAGAAGAGCTAGAGCGAGGCAGATTGTTTAAGGATTGCTCGTGTAAATATACTGCGTCGGGTGTTCTTATGGGCATATGTCTCGCCTGCTTTAAGGATCAGATGTACTACATGGAGCTGGGATCTAATAAGCTAAGGAAAGAACAAAGAAAGAAGTTATCTACGTTATTGGGGAAAGTATGAATATTAAAATTAGTCAAAACATTATGGAGCTGATATCTTCCGCCTTATGGTGGATCATCTATATTATAGCTATATGGAAAGCAGGGCTTTTCTGGGGTGTGGTTATAGGTATTTTAGTAATGATATATGGACTTATTAATCGGTATAACGGTGCTCGTTATGTCTCTAATCTATATGAAAAATAACTGTTGTAAATCAACTATGACAGCACAAACCGCAGATGAAGGTACTAGCTTTTATACGTGCGATAAGTGTGGTAAGGCCTGCGATCCTGTATATAAAAGTATCCCTTACGTTACTGATCAAAACAACCCAACAGTAAAATCCTATGTGAAAGCTCTTAAGAAGGGTGGCTGGACTAAAGAGAAGCCAGCAACCGTTAAGGATGTAGTCAACTTGGACGATCTAGGACTAGTAAACACCTTTGACTCTAAGAAGTTCCTTGAGGCAGCAAAGGCTCTTGAGGATGTGGATCTTCCAGGAGAGCACACACTTATAGACGAGAGGGATTTCTTAATACTAGCTAAGAAAGTTGCTAAGTATTTGAAAGAGGAGGGGCAAGATGAAGTGGTTGGGTTCGAAGGACGCTGTGATAGCTTCTCCGACCATATTTTCAGAGATTGGTGTCTAAACGACGATGAGTGGGTGGGCAGATATTGCTCATGGGAATAATATGAAGCAAATAAATTCACACGACTTTGAGGACGTGTATAAAAACCTCAATATAAATTTGAATACATTGGGGTGTGTCATGCTTGACCTTGAGCCACTTGGTAGCATGGGAGGAGCAGTCAGAGCAAAAGCAGACTTATACTTTGCACACAATCCTGAACGGAAATGGATTAAAGGGTGGGTAGTTGGTGAAACACCACACATAACACTTTTATACGGACTACTTGATAACGCTCATAATTGGGAGAACCACATATCGTCAGTCCTTGAGGGCTGGGAAATGGATACAGTTGAAATAGAGGAGATAGGCTACTTTGAAAGCCCATATGAAGACGAGCCATATTATTGTCTTGTAGCACATATCAAAGTAACGCCAGAGCTTATGGAAGGACACCAGAGGCTTGAGTTTTTGCCACATATAAACACGTTTGCAGGGTACAAGCCACACATGACGATTGGCTATATCCGAAAGGACGAGGCTTTGCGAGATGACTACTTGGAAAGATTAAATGGATTTTGGAAAGGTAAAAAGCTGAAAGTTGCAGATGGTATAAACTTGGGGTATAAACCTATCAATTCACCTAAAGAGGAATAAATATGAAGATAACTAAACAACTACATACAACAGGTAGAGATGCAACAGATCAGCAAAACGTGTGCGGTAATTGTTTTACATGGGTAGAGCATGGAGATGTATATTGCTGGAGCTGTGGAGTAGAGTTTGATGATGGCGAGGAAGCATATAATATCGAAGATCTTGAAATTTCCCCAGAAGCATAGGAGAGATTATGAAATTTATAAGTTTATTTGCGGGCGTGGGTGGATTACATATCTGCTAGGCTCATTAACATAGATTCATATGGCGGGGCGGAGTAGGCGTTAGTACTGATGTCGACCAGCCACCGCCATACGAGCGTATGTTTGAGGATTGAATGTAGTAGGATAGACAAAGTTGACGATCGAAAGATGAGGCCTACACGCCTTTGTATAAACCAGCATGATTCTAGATTGATTGCTGGCTTCAGCTCACTCGCCTACTACATCCAGTCTTTAACGAGATTGGTAGTGCCGCTCATCCCCGTTTGGGTGCTTGCAAGCCCTTAAATAAGACGTGTATTCTGCTGGGCATCCAAGCGGGGTATATAATTGATAGTTGGTTACAAACTGTAACCAACTGATGGTACCATGTTCCTATATGATTGGCTTTCCCAAACCAACAAAAAAGATTAAGAAAAAGAGACGAATACCCAAACAGTCCACCATGGGTAAACTTAAAAAGACTCTTGAGGATAGTTTCTTAAACTAGCTAAAAGAGTTGGTAAATATTTGAAAGAGGAGTAGGAATATAAAAGGGACAGGGAAAAGGCCAGAGATTATACCGAAATAGACGATCCTGACCTATTCCCGCGTTGTCGTAAGTGTGGGTATATCTATAACAATTATGGCGCAGCGGAGGACTGCTTTGATGCCCACTCCTCTAAAATTAGGTGTTTATGCCCTTGCCATGACCCAGATCACAGTGAAACAATAGGTGGAGACGATTGTTGCGATAGAGTTGGCCAGCCCAGAAGTAGGAGTTATAAAAGCATATGCCCATAAAAGTACCAAAGACAAGTAAAGAGCAGAGGCTACTAGATAAGATAGAGCGTCTTAAGACTAAGGTCAAGGTTAAGAAGCTGCTACCCTTGCCTAGGTTAAAAGAAAAAGCGCAGAGAGTGTTCAATAAGTGGATACGAGAGCGAGATGCTGATCTGCCCTGCATATCTTGTGGAAAAACAGATGCGAAATGGCACTGCGGCCACTACATCCCATTAGGATCGTCCGGTGTCCTCAGGTATAACGAGAACAATTGCAATAAGCAATGTAACCATTGCAATATGTACAAGTCTGGAAATTTAACAGAGTACAGGATTTCTCTAGTTAAGAAGATAGGAGAAAGAGAGGTACACACTCTAGAAGACCTTAGACATGAGCTTAAAAAATGGACTCGTGAGGAATTAGAGGAGATTATAAGTAAATACAAACTATGAAACAAAATACGGAGAATAGGAAAAGAAAGCCTCCAAAAGCAAGAAAAAGAAACCACGAAAAGCAGCTCTTGGTCTACGCCAGGATAGTTAATAGCGAGCCAATTGTCTACACAAAAAGAGAGGTGGCTGATATGTGTGACACAACATTGGCTACTATTAGTGGAAGGATACGTAGGGGCGAACTAAAAGCTATAAAGCTTCCATCTGGACAATATAGGATCCCTGCCAAGCTAGCACACCTAGCTGCAGAGGGCTACAGCAAGTAGTACTATGATCTATATTGACATGGTTGATTATAGTATGTAGTATTAGGTCTACATGGGAGATCTCAATCTCTTACAAACTAATATAATGATATTCGTCGGTCAATGGGCCGATAAAAACAAGACTCCAGTAGCGCAGCGATCTATAATCGAAGAGATGGGGATACAAGGGGTCAAGTCTTTCACCGCTCTAAACGCAATCAACGCACTTCTAAAGAAGGGGTACATACGCAAAGCCTACAGCGAGCAAAAAAACAAAACTTTTTACGTTATGATAAGAACAATATGAAACGACCACCCGGAAGACCATCTAAATATGACCCAATATACATCGAGAAAGTCGATGAGTACTTGGCTATGACGGGCAGGGAACAGACACACATGCCCAAGATAGTAAGTTTTGCTTTGATGCTGGGAGTATCTAAAGATACGCTGTACGAATGGGCTAAAGTGCATCCTGGTTTTTCCGACGCTTTAGCTAAAATAATGGCTGCGCAAGAACAAGCCCTTATCGATGACGGTATCTACGGAGGCAAAGAAGTGAACTCAACAATAGTTAAGCTCCTACTCCAGAATAACCACGGGATGAGAGAAAGAACTGACGTTACCACAAACGACAAAGATCTCCCCACGCCAATCTATGGAGGAAAATCAACAGAGTAAATTCCATATCCAAAATACGACTGCCACAAGAAGAGTATTTGAGCTTACCAAGAGGATAAGGGCGGTTACTGGAGGCACGTCTGCTTCAAAAACCATATCTATCCTTATTTGGCTAATAGATTACTGCCAATCTTCAATGGATAAAGTAAAGCTGGCAACAGCAGGATCGGAGTCATATCCCCATCTTGAGAAGGGGGCAATGCGTGACTTTGAACTTATCATGAAAGACAGGGGCTACTGGCGTGACGAGAGGTGGAATAAGACGAAGCACATGTATCTTTTTGAAACGGGGAACGTCTTGGAATTTTCCTCTTTTGACACGTATGGCAAAGCTCATGGTCCACGGAGAGATGTCCTTTTTCTTAACGAGGTTAACAATCTCCAATATAATATTGTCGATCAACTCATGGCTAGAACGCGCGAAATAGTCTGGATGGATTGGAACCCTACAAGCGAGTTCTGGTTCTATACCGACCTATTGCCGAACAGAGACGATATAGACTTTATAACCCTTACCTATAAAGATAACGAGGCGCTAGACGAATCGACCATAAGGGAAATAGAATCGCATAAAAACAACATAAACTGGTGGACTGTGTACGGTCTTGGGCAGTTGGGGGTAGTAGAAAGCAGGATATACAAGGATTGGGGGACAGTCGACGTTATACCTACTGACGAGCAATTTCATCAAGTTCCACACGAGGCACAGCTAAGAAGATATGGCTTAGATTTCGGGTACACAAATGACCCTACTGCTATAGTCGCAATATATTATTACAATGGGGGCTACATTTTAGACGAGGTTGTTTACCAACACGGGATGGGGAATAAAGAGATTGCAGACCTTTTGAAGAACCATCCAAGAGCCATGATTATCGCAGATAGCGCAGAACCTAAATCCATAGACGAAATAAGGGGCTACGGCCTAAACATAATCCCAGCACAGAAAGGCAAAGGGTCCGTTTTGCAGGGGATACAGTTTGTCCAGGGGCAGAGGATATCTGTGACTAAAAGAAGCACAAACATACTCAAAGAGTACCGTAACTATTTATGGGTAACCGATCGAGAGGGGAAAATAATAAACGAACCCCAAGATTTTAATAACCACGCAATGGACGCAATAAGATACGGACTGGATAGCTTTAGGCCTACAGCCATACCAGAGCAGCAGACGAGCTTCGGTGGTGTCCTCCCATACATAGAGGGTACTTTAGTATAGTTATTGTCTTTACATAGTTTTGTTGTGTTATATATCCCTACATGGAACTAAAAGAATCAACAAATCCAGAGCTAACTATGCTCCGTCTTAATAAAGAGTCTGGTTATGAGTACAGAAAGCGCAGGCATGAGGCGTGGACAGAAAACTACACCCTTTACCGCGACACGGTGCAAATTAATAGACTTACACAAAGGCAGAGCGTAAATATCCCGCTCATGAAGCAGACAATAAGAACGCTTTTCAAAGACGTAGACGATATGCCCGTCATTCAGTTTGAAAACTTGGATAACGACAAACAAAAAGAGATATTTCAAAATGAGTATTGGAAGTGGACTCTGGAGCAAAACAACGCCGAGCTTCAAGATGTCGTAGATAAAAAGCAAGATTTTATGTTCGGGCGCACATTCGACCAATGGCAGATCGTAGATGGGAGAATAAAGTTCACGATACAAGATCCACAAGATATTTTGGTGGATAGGTACTGTGATCCAACAGACTTAGACTCTTCCCGCTTCCTCATACACACTCACATTTTTGTCCCCCTTTCCGTATTAGAAAAAAATGAAGACTACGATAAAGCAGAGATAAGAAAGCTCAAGCTGTTCCACCAGTCAGAGCAAGGGCTTATAAAGGCGACGACAAACGAACAAATGATGATCGAGAAAAATCAGAAGATGATCGATATGGGCTTATCTGATGCTACAGACCCCGTTCTGGGAGAGACCATCGTGGAGCTTTCCATGCATTTTGTATACAGAAAAGAAGAAGGAGATGAGGAAGAGCAGATATACCAATACGTCGAGGCTGATGACATGGCCGTCCTCATGAAAAAGCCACTAGAAAAGGTAATCGGCGAGACGTCTGACAATTACTGGAGAAACCACTACAACTACAACTCTTGGGCAGATGACGTAGACAGACAGGACTTCTGGACTGACGGCATAGCAGACACTGTTCGCACACCGAATAAGGTTCTAAACGCATGGTTCTCGCAACTTGTTGAGAACAGAACCATGCGTAACTTTGGCATGCACTACTATAACTCTTCCCTCGAAGGTTTCCAGCCACAGACTTTCAACCCAGTGCCGTGGGGCTGGTACGGCATCCCTGTTGGCTCAGGCGGGAGTATCTCAGAGGTAATTCAAAAGGTCGATATACCAGACCTGTCAGAATCCCTGGACGAAATGCAGTTCATCATGGGGGTAACAGAGAAAAGCACAGGGGCGACAGCGACGCAACAAGGCGTCCAGACTGAGAGACAGGTTACACTTGGCGAAGTGCAGCTTGCCCTTGGGGAAGCGAAAGAAAGAATTAAAGGGATGAGCAAGTTTTATACTCACGCTTGGAAGAAGCGAGCAGAAAAGTTTCTCAAACTAATAGAGGCGGCTCCCGAAAAGCTAGACGCCGTTAAGATCTACAAGAAAGGTAGAAACAGCGACAACATTTATCTTAGAGAAATTGCGCCTAAAGACTGGATGACCAAATCTGGCTATACAACAAGGATATGGTCCCAAGACGAAAAAAACTCCCAGGACACCAAGTCTATTGAGAAGCTAAACGCGGTAGTAGCTAACATTCCTGGGAACCCTAAGCTTATGGAGATATACCAAAGAAAGCTGCTCGAGTTTGCAGACCTCACGCCAGAAGAAGTTTCAGAGGTGATGCAATATCAAACCCAGATGCAACAGATGATGGCGTCCCAGTCACAGCCTATGATGGGGGCGGGTGATATGGGGGCTACGCCACAAGCTGGTATAATGGGGGCACAACCACCACAAGCATGATAGACGAAATACTAAGAAGACACGGACTAACATTTGAAGACTTGCGCCCTGACGAGAGGCAGGAGCTTTTTATTATGGTCGAGTCCGTCCAAAAAGGCGAAGTTACAGTCGAGTCGATAAGAAGGGCCATATCTAGCATGCGCTCAATAGTGGAGAGGGAGCTAGTTGAGAGTAAGCACGACACAAAACAAGACATTCTCCTAAAAGCGAGACTAAAAAACTACATACTTCTTGAGTCTATATTTCTAAGTCCCGAACATGCTAAAGAGCAACTAGAGAAGGCAGTGTCTGGTATGTCCAGTAGAATAAAGACAGGAATCTAGATGTTGACAGAAAATAGATTAACTTAATACTATATCTACTATGAACCCAGAAGCCGCAGAAATACTAAGAACAATCGCGTCTAAAGATCTTAACGACCTAACTTCACAGGATAAAGCAATACTACGAGCGCGTAGGTCATACCTTACGCCAGAGCAAGCTGAAAGACTTAAAGGGGCACTAAACGAGAAGCCTGAGCGCGTAAAAGAAGAGAATATCGAAGGGCCGACAAGAGATGAGAGAAGGACATATCGCCAACTACAAGCGCAGGCGGCAGAGCTTGGACTAGAAAAAGTAGTCGGAGTTACGAGAAATGAGCTAGAGGGCTTCATCAGTACAGCACTAGGCCCAGTAGATCGCTAATATAACAACATTACAATTTACCTAACCCCGGTAGCGGGACTGGATTATGAAAACACAAAAACAACAAGAGATAGAGGAGCAGCTAAAGCAGACACAAGCTGACATAGATGCGCAAGTAGAATCAGAAGAGCCCCAAGAAGATATCCTAGAAGACTCACCTGAAGAGATAGAGACACAGCAAGAAGAACTAGTCGACGAAGTAGATGGAGTTGGCTCTGAGCCTGAGCAAGAAACTAAGCCCCAAGAAGACTACAAGAAGCGATATGTAGAGTCCACCAGAGAGGCGCAAAGACTCTATAAAAACAACGTAAAAGTCAGAGAGGCTATAGAGGAAGCTAACTCAATAGCTCCCCCCTCAGATGAGGAAATGACTCGGGAATACCCTGAGTGGGACATAATGAGCGAGGTTGAACAAAAGCTGGCTAGAGAAAACCTAGTCAATAAACGTAAGTTCGACCTCTTGCACACTGCTTCGCAAGTCACAAAAAACATCGAGGATTGGAATATCAAAGTGGACCAATACCTAGACGACCCCAAAACGCTCATAGAGTACCCAGAGCTTGAGGGCAAGCAAGATGACTTCAAAGTGTACTCAACAGGCAAGGAGGGTATTGGAACTAACTTCGACATACTCGTGGGGGCCTTTCTGCACAGCATAGAGCGCAACGCCGCACCCAAGAAAAAGGGTAAGATGATGGAGGTAGGAACGGGCGGTCCTAACGAGAAACCATCAGCGAAAGGCGACAAAATAACTCTAGAGGAGGCAAACAAGCTCATGAGGACAGACTACAAGGAGTACAAAAAATACCTGTTGGCTGGGAGGATAGACACTAATCTTTGAAATGGTTGTTGACATAATATAGAACCCTTATCTATCCTTCACGTAAAGAAACTTCCTAACCTCTTCAAAGGAGACTGGTAATAGAATCTATTATTACTAATTCACCTTATTTTTATATGGCAGCACGAGCGAACACTGTCGCACAGGGCTTCTCGCAGAAAGTCATGCTTGAGATGTACGATAAAGACCTTATCGGTATGATTTCAAACACAGACTACGAAGGCGAGATCAACGCTGTGGGATCAAAATTAAACATTCTAAACTTCGATAGAGTAGCTGAAAAGACCTACTCGGGCTCAGCACTAACCGCTGATAACCTTACAGAGAATAACTCTGTATTGACCATAGATCAGTACAAGTCATTCTATTGGAAAGAGAAGACTCTTGATAACTGGCTCTCTTATATCAAGAATCCTCATCCAACCATCGTTTCACAAGTTGCTTCTGAGAGACGCAAAAACATGGACACCTATGTCTTCGGTCTCTACGGAGATGTCGGAGCAGGTAACCGTGTCGGTACTAACTACACAACTGGTACAGTAACAGTAGATGTTACAACCGGAGTAGTCACTGGTTCTGGAACAACCTTTACGTCCGCAATGGTAGGTCGAGGCTTCAAAGCAACCGGTCACTCAAAGTGGTACAGAATCAAAACCTTCTCATCCGCCACATCAATCGTCATCGAAGATGATCTTGATGATGCTACATCAGCCTACACAGGTGGAGCAATCGGAGCAGGCGCAACCTACACCATTGAAGCCGCAACAGCAGTGCAGGTGACTACTAGCAACTTGCTTCAAAAAGTTTCTGACCTGAAGCTAAAGCTAGATCAGGCTCCTTCATACGGGTATTCATCAGTACCAGATGAAGGCAGATTCCTTATAGTTCCTCCAGAGTTTGAATATAACCTGGTGCGAGCTACAGGAGTAGCACTACATGTCCCAGATGTGTATCAAGAGCTAGTCAAAAAAGGATTCATCACCATGCTCCAAGGATTCATGGTCTTCAAATCCAACAGACTAACTGGTAACAACACTGATGGATACAGAGTACTCGCTGGTCATCCTTCATGGCTGACATTTGCTGAAAAAGTACTAGATGCTCGTATGGAGGAAGATCTTATCGGAGACTTCGGAACTGCTTACAAAGATCTGTTCGTCTACGGAGCTAAAGTAGCAGACCCACGACGACACTTTGCCGCAGAGGGATACTTCACCTTCGCATAAGCTGAGGGTGAGTAGTTGACGGAGGGGTGGGGCAACCCACCCTTCCAAATCAACATAATTAAGAAAAAAACATGTCTACATTTGAATTACTAGAACAACTACCAATACAAGACCGAATCGAGGTTGCTCGAATACTAGCTATTTCAAGCGCTAAGAGAACGGCCTACGAGGCTGCCTATCTAGCAGCAAGGCTCCCCTACCAACTCAATAACGTACTGCGATATGATGAAGACGGGACTACAATCGTAGAAGCAGAAGGCAACTACCTCCCAACTGGGTACACGGGGTTTAGAAAGGGCGCAATCTTTTATAAACTAGACGACTCTGGATCTAATGTCTACAGAAATGTAGGGACTAGCTCAAGTGCCGTTTGGGGACGTGTCGATGTTAGCAACGTGTCTGTGTCGCTTTCACCGTCAGCGTCGGCGTCATCCACGCCATCAACATCAGTTTCTGTTTCGGTCTCGCTTTCGATTAGCGCGTCCCTTTCCCCCTCCCCGTCGCTTTCGGTCTCATCCACACCGTCTACGTCTGTGTCGGCAAGTCCCTCTGTCACACCGTCGGTTTCGGTATCTTCGACCCCATCGGTTTCGGTCTCGCTCAGCCCTTCGACGTCAGTCAGCGTCTCTGTTTCGCTCAGCCCATCAGTTTCTGTTAGCTTGAGCCCTTCAGCTACTCCTTCTCGATCAGTGTCAGCGTCTGACTCTCCATCGAGCTCTATTTCACCATCGCCAAGTCAGACGCCGTCAACCTCTGTGTCATCGACACCATCAACGTCCGTGTCTCGCTCCCCATCACTTTCGCCATCAGTTTCAGCGAGCTCTTCTTCGTCAGCGTCACCGTCCGGGTCCGCGTCGCTCTCGCCAAGTGCGACGGCTTCACCATCGGTATCTGTGAGTCTTTCGCCAAGCGCATCCACTTCCCCATCAACTTCCGTGTCGGCATCCGACAGCCCTTCACCATCTTTCCCAGACTTCTAATTGACAAAAACTACCTAGCTCCTGTAGTATGTATGATATGCACACCAATAATATGGTTTCTGTTGTGACAGCTTCGAGAAATGAGAAATACACGGCCAAGACCGTACGAGATCTTCTAAAGAACGCTGCCGGTCCCATAGAGGTGATAGTCGTGTTAGACGGCTGGTGGGACCCTGAGATAGTTTCTGACGACAGAGTGGTCTACCTACACTACAGTGACCCTAGAGGCATGAGAAACGCTTTGAATAAGGCTGTAGCCATAGCTAGAGGAGACTACATACTAAAGACTGATTCCCACTGCATGTTTGGGGAGGGTTACGACGAAATCTTGAAGAGAGACTGCGGTGATAATTGGGTAGTCGTTCCAAGAAGATATGCGCTTGACCCAGAGAGGTGGGAGCTTGAAGACAATCCAAAGTATCCAATAGACTACATGTACCTCTCCAAAGACCTTCACGGGGAACCGTGGCAAGACAAGAACCGGGATAAGGCTCTAGAAGATAAGAAGGTGGACGACCTTATGAGCGCACAAGGCTCATGTTGGTTCATGAAAAAGTCTTATTTCAAAGAGCTAGGCATACTTGACGAATCAACGTACGGCTCGTTCTGGAATGAGTTTCAGGAAATAGGTCTGAAGTGTTGGCTAACAGGGGGCAGAGTAGTAGTAAACAAAAATACATGGTACGCTCACTGGCATAAGCCAAAATCAGTAGGGCGAGGGTATTCGCTCAGAGACGCTGGACAAGAAGCCGCACAAGAAGCTGTAGCAAAGTATGTAAGAGACCATCAAAAAGAATTTGACGAGTTTATTAATAAGTTCGCACCAGTACCAACATGGACGTAATCCCCGTATTGAGACCAACATCGAGCGAGAAGATAGAGCACGACATGATAGAAGTTCTACGATCTGGCTGGTGGGGCTACGGGCCGAAAACCAAGCAGCTTGAGAAGGAGTTCGCTGAGCGAGTAGGAAAGAAGTATGCCATTGCTGTTAATTCGGGAACTTCGGCACTCGACCTATGTCTGAAGGCCCACGATATAAAGGGCGGGGAGCTTATAACAACCCCCATGACATTCGTATCAGACGCAATAGTCGGCGAGTGGAATGGAATGGACGTAACGTTTGCTGATATACAGCCCAATAGTCTCTGCCTAGATCCAGGGGCGGTTGTCGTCACAAAGAAGACGAAGGCTATAATAACGGTCAACTCGCACGGCAGACTAGCAGACGTGGAGGGACTGAGAGATAAGTTTGCTGGGCTCATAATAGAGGATTGCGCCCACTCTTTGGGCACACCGGGCTGTGGCGAGCACTCAAATATACAGATATATTCTTTCCAAGCCGTAAAGGGGGTCCCAGCTGGCGATGGCGGGATGATAACCACAGACGATGAGAGTATCTACGAAAGGCTTAAGTCCCTAACATGGCTGAACGTGGAAAAAACCATAGACCGCGTAACTGAGGGTAAGTACAGCTGGGACTACGACATAAAGGCGGCAGACGGCATAAAGGCCTACATGAATGACCTCACGGCAGTGATAGTCCTTGGACAACTTGATAGGATAGATGAGCTACTAGCTAAAAGAAGAGCGATACAGTCTTTTTACAACCATGCCTTTGATTATTCAGTATACATTGAAACGCCAATGTATTCGTATACCTGCCAGTACTACACAATGAGGGTCTCCAGAGAATTTCGAGACGATCTGATCCAGTATATGGCAGATAACGGGGTTCACACTTCTGTACACTTTAAGCCGCTATCTGAGATGACTTATTGGAAGAAAGCGGTTAAGAGAGAGCTGCCAGTAACAGATTCCGTATGGCCTCAGCTAATAAGTCTTCCCGTACATCACGGGATGAAGTGGACCGAAGTAGAGAAGGTTGTTGAGTTAGTAAATAAGTTCTTCAAATGAAAGTACTGGTGACCGGGGCCACTGGAAGGCTAGGAGAGTACATAGTGCCAGAGCTGAACAAGATCTACGGAGCGATAGAGGCCGTGGGAATTGAGGACTGGGATATTACATACCCGATACCTAAGGGCGGATATGATCTAGTTATACATATGGCTGCTTATACAGACGTGCGTAAGGCTGAGAAAGAAGACAACAAGTGCTTCCAGGCTAATGCTTTTGGCACGTTTCAGATGGCACAAGCCTATCGTGGCACGCCCTTTGTATATATATCTACAGAGTATGCAAACGACCCCCTTGGCGTCTACGCTCTCACTAAGAGGTTGGGCGAAGAGGTTGTAAAAACGCACCCCACACACCTAATAATAAGGACCTCATTCAAGCCCACCCCTTTCCCCTTCCCAAAGGCCTACATAGACCAATATACGCAAGGGGATTACGTAGACGTTATGGCGGGAGTCATAGCAAAAGACATAAGCGAGTGGAACATGGAAGAGAGCAAGATGATATACTCTGGAACGGGGAGGAAGACTATGTATGAGCTTGCAAAAAGGACAAGGCCCGACGTAGAGCCAAACCACGTAGATGAGTTTAATGATATAATTGGAACCAGATTGATACCTTATGACTACCTCTGATATAACAGCCGTATATTACACAAGCAACTGGCTTGATGACCACAATCCTTATTTTTTAGCCAACACGCGAAAGTATCTGCTGAAGGCCTTAGATGGTATTGGAATGGTTATCGTCTCCCAAAAGCCCACGCTGTTCGGCCCTAACTCGACCAATGTAGTAGTTGGGGATATAGGGAGGTCTCATCTGAATATCTACAGGCAAATACTGGAGGGGTGTAAGGCTGCCAAGACTACATGGGTGGCTATGGCAGAGGACGACATCCTCTATTCTTGGGACCACTTCAGACCACAGCATGCTATTAAGAATATGAAAGAGGACACCTTTTACTACGATATGAACAAGGTTTCGCTGTTTACATGGAGTAAGCCTCCGATCTTTTCCTTTAGGTCCAAGAGAATGGTCGTTAACCATCTTATCGCACCAAGACAAATGCTTATAGACGCAATGGAAGAGCGATTTGCTAGGCTAGAGGTACTTAAAGAGGAAGTAAGGCGCAAACACCCAGAAATAGAAGACCCAGAGAGAAATTTGCTGAAGTTCTGGGGCGACCCTGGAAGGTATGAGGATATACTTGGCGTGACTGTTAGGAAGACTGAGCAGTTCTATAGCTGGAGGCCGGGAATAGTCTTCTCACATGAGGAAGCCTATGGCTACGTGGACAACCAAGGAAAGAAAAAAAGACACGGTGATCTTAGGATGATTGAGATATGCGATTGGGGCAGAGCTGAGGATATTAGAAAACTATATTATGAGCGAGAATAATAAAGATCTTAAAGGACAATGGGGCACTCATCTACCGATTCTTATGCGGTTAGTAGATCTTACTGACGGACCGATATTAGAGATGGGGACGGGAGTATGGAGCACCCCCGTGTTAGACTTTATGTGCAGGGAGACCAAAAGAAAGCTGGTGTCGTACGATAACGATCCTGATTGGCACGAACATAACCAGAGATGGCAGAGCGACTATCACGACATCAAACTAGTGGAGGATTGGGACAAAGCTGATATAGAGTCTACAACGTGGTCCATAGCCTTCATAGACCATAAACCCGCTAAGAGGCGCAAAGTAGATATGGGAAGAATAGCCAATAACGCGCTGTTTGTCGTCATACATGACTCAGAGCCCGAGTCAGATAAGTACTTTAAGTACTCTTGGGCATATAAGCACTACAAGTACCGCTACGACTATACTAAGTGTAGGCCGAATACCACGATATTATCCAACTTCACAGACTTATCCTTTCTTGACATAAAGTAGTTTTAGTGTGTATAACAGGCGTATGCTAAGAAGGAACTTCCATTTACGAAACGACCAAGACAGGTTTCTTAGGTCTTTGGAGGGCAGTGACTCCGAACATGTCCGCCAAGCGCTGGACGACTACAAAAGGAAAATTGAAAAGCAGAAAGTTAATGCGAGCATCTCAAAGTCTTAATATGGAAGAAAACAGTCACGGCGTGCGCGTCAGATCAACTAAAGAATTTAAGCTGAAGGACAAAGTGGGTAGACACTACCAGATACTAAAGTTGAGTGATTTCGGTTTTATTCCTGAGGTACTGATCATAGAGAAAGTAGAAGGTAGAAGTAGCACTATGATTGTCAGGGCGGTGCTCACCCCGGAAGCTATAGAAGAAGAAGATGCGATGCTTAAAAAGTTAAAAGTTACACCAAAAGAAAATGGACGGAAGAATATCAAAAAGCCCCCTACCAGCAGTTGAGAACAGAATCACTCTCAACTTTCCTAACGCCATACAGGCGATTATAGACGGTGGTAGGGTAACTAGAGTTGAGTGGGATGATGCAAACGAATACGGCTTTTTAAAAGACGGGTTCCTGAGCATATCCACAAGAGGATCCATCCACAGATGGCTCGTTTCAGACGGAGACATGCTAGCTGAGGATTGGTTTGTATTACCAGTAGCTAACTAAATATGAAAGAGAGATATGTACAGCCACCCATACGGGAAGTCGTAGAGCAGGTAGAGGAGAAGGAGGTTAGACGGGACCCATTTACGATAGTAGAGATGCCTCTTAAAGAAGATTTAGAGGACTTTCTGCGGGGTAGGGCTGGGCACAGGGTTACTGTTATTTTTAATCCCAAAGCAGGAGTTTTTGAAAGAATAGGAAAACATGAAGAAATATGACTTATCGGTATTAATTCCCGCTCGAAATGAGGAGTTTCTAGCCAGAACTGTTGAGGATATAGTAAATAAAAAGCGTGGTAACACCGAGGTTTTGGTGGGGCTAGATGGGGTATGGGCTAATCCACCACTTGAGGACCATCCTGATGTAACTATTCTTTACTATCCTCAGTCAATAGGTCAAAGAGCTATCACAAACCAACTCTGCCGCCTTTCTAACGCTAAATACGTCATGAAGATAGACGCACACTGCATAGTCGACGAGGGCTTCGATATAAAGATGATGGAGGCAATGCAAGACGACTACACCATGGTCCCCTCCATGTACAACCTGCACGCTTTTGACTGGGTTTGCCCAAAGTGCGGTAACAGGACGTACCAGGGACCAACACTTAGGAAATGTTTGAAAGATGACTGCGATGGTGTCCCGAAAAGGGATATGATATGGTCCCCCAGGTGGAACAGAAAGAGCGAGTTTTACCGATTCGACACGACCCTCCATTTCCAGTATGACGGCGCGCGCAAAAAAAAGGTCCCAGCAGAAGACGTCCTTGTTGAGTCTATGTCGCTTCAGGGGTCCTGCTTTATGCTCACGAGGGATAAGTACTGGGAGCTTAATATATGCGATGAGGAGCACGGCAGCTGGGGCCAACAGGGCACAGAAGTAGCTTGCAAAACGTGGCTTAGTGGCGGACGCGTAGTAACCAACAGAAACACTTGGTACAGCCATCTATTCAGGACACAAGGCGGGGACTTTAGCTTTCCCTATCCCCAGTCTGGCAAGCAGGTAGAGAGGGCACGTCAATATAGCAGGGACCTATTTCTTAACAATAAATGGGATAAGCAAATATATCCACTTTCGTGGCTTATAGAGAAGTTCTGGCCCGCTACCGATTGGCACGATGATGAGGGGAAAGAGGCTTTAGCTAATGTCGAAAAAAAGGGAGAGGAGTTCTACAAGTCGCACCCACGTCTAATAGATATGTATGCGGCCAACTATGTCCCTAAAAGGGCGATAATCTACTACACTGACAACCAGCTAAACCTGAAAATAGCCCATGCATGCAAAAAGCAGATAAAGAGTATTGGTCTACCCATCTACTCTGCTTCTCTCAAGCCCATGGACGATATGGGCACGAATACCCATATAAAAATGCAGAGGGGGTATATGGCTTATTTCACTCAAATACTGAGTGCTATAGAGTCTTCAGAGGCCGAGATTCTGTATTTCTGTGAGCATGACTGGCTCTATCACCCATCGCATTTCGACTTCATCCCGCCGGATAAGGATGCTTACTACTATAACGATAACTGGTGGCGCGTGCGAGCATCAGACGGCCTAAGCGTGACTTACGAGACTCACCTACTGCCTGGCCTATGCGGCCACAGGGATCTGCTCCTGAGTCACTACAAGAAGCGTATGGAGCGGCTATTGGCTGGGGAGAACAGCACCAAGGAGATACTCAGGATGGGCTTTGAGCCTGGCACTCATGGCAGACCAGAGAGGGTAGACAATAATAAAGCAGAAGGCTTCAAGTCTAAGTACCCACTTATAGACATAAGGCACGACAAAAACTTAACGCAGAGCAAGTGGGCGGTTGATCAGTTCAGAAGCCCTAGGAACGCAAAAAACTGGGTAGAGGGCGGACTAGAGCTTATCCCTGGGTGGACAGATAAGTCGCTCGACTTCAGAACATGGAAGCCTATTGTCTAGAGATAGTATTCTTGTTTATTCTCTAGCAAATGGCAGACAGCAAGATAACAGCACTCACAGAAGATACCGCGCCCGCTATTACTGATCTAGTAGCGACAGTAGAGGATCCTACGGGCACACCAGTAACAAAAAAGGCTACGCTAAAAACTATACTGGCTATTTTGACGACTAATCTTATTGGCGCGAAAGTCTATCTTTCGGCTGATATGACCAACATAGGTACTAGCGCGACAAAAATAACTTTCAACACTGAGTTCTTCGATACTGGTAGCGCCTTTGATACTTCGACAAACACCTTCACTGTACCAGCAGGAAAGGCCGGATATTACATGTGCTCAGTGAACGCCTATATCTACGAAACAATCACTGATGCCAATCTATATAAGGTCTTTGTATATAGAAATGGGGCAGAGGTTCACGAGGGCAATTTTTCGGCCTCTGGGACAAATGTGGCGGTAACTCCTAACTGCATGACCGTGCTTCACCTTGACGCAACGGATACTATCACCTTCTACGCTCAGTCTGCCTCAGCTAACGCCGATATATATTCAGCAAATACGCATACATGGGCTTTGGTTCAGCAATTGACGCAAGATTTATGATATGGCTAACTATCTACTTAAAGAGGACGGCAGCTACCTGCTGCTTGAGACAGGCGATAGGATAATACTCCAGGACGGCACTAGCGCAAGCTCTTCGGTGTCTTCTAGTATCTCACCCTCACCAAGTTCGTCACTGAGCCCATCCCCGTCTTTGTCAGCGTCTTCGTCTTTGTCCCTTTCCCCGTCGCTAAGCCCATCACTTTCCATAAGCCTAAGCCCATCACTCTCGTTCAGCCTTTCCCCGTCATTATCCCCGTCTTTGTCTTTCTCACTCTCACCAAGCCCAAGCCCCAGTCTTTCCATATCTGCTACTCCTTCGTCTTCGATTAGCTTGTCACCAAGCCTTTCCATAAGCCTCTCCCCCAGCCCATCTGTTTCTAGATCTCCTAGTCTTAGCTCTAGCTTATCTATATCCTTGTCCCCGTCAGCATCGCCAAGCGTCGGCTTCGCTCTATATAGCCGAGGCGATAACGCATCGCTCCCGACCAATGATAACGACCTAGAAACTCTGTACTCAGACCAAGAAGAGATAAACGTGGGAAGTAGAGATACTAGATATGTAGGACAGACTGGGGTACTGCAATATATGCAACATCTATACAAGACGTTTGCTGGTGGCCACTCGTGCGGGTCTGTCCAATGGCAGGGCAAAAGCTCTCTAGCCCCCACCCTATCTACAGTATACCTACAGATATATAATAGGAACTCTGCTTCGTGGGAATCCATCGACAGCGACGCAGCATCTTCCGCTGATATAGACTTTGAGCTTGAAGCGCATATTGATGATCTTACAAACTATAAGGACTCGCGCGATCTAGTTTCCTGTCGTATATACCAGCTAGCTATTTAATTACTACTTGTCTAAAAGTATAAGCGGTGTTTACTATTCCTTTATATGTCCAGACAATTTTGGAGCGAAACCGTGGCCGTTGCTACAGCGTCGGGCACAGCAGTCGCAAATACAACCACAGAAACTATACTTTTTCCTAACGTGACTATCCCTGCCAACTATATGGCTGACGGTAGATGCCTCCGTCTGCGCGGGTATTTTGCCTATGGTACGACCGCTACACCTACGCTCATCTTCTCAGTAAGATGGGGCGGAGTCTCAGGAACGGTACTAGCAAAGCAAGCAGCAAACGTCACTACTTCGGGCGTAGGGTCAGGGGCTTCGATGACTGCCCTTGGAGAGTTCGAGATACTAATCCAAACCAGATCTAATGGATCATCAGGGACCCTAATGACTAACGGAACGACGACGCTTTACACTAGCACGCTACTTACAGCTGGAACCGTAACAAACTATGGCCAAGTAGCTCCAATTGCATCGGGATCGACGGGCGGCACGACGCCAGTAGCTGTGACGGCTGATCTTACGGCAGATACCGCTCTATCACTTACGGTAACGTGGGGGACTGCTAATGCGGCAAATAGTATCCAGGGGCTTAACTATACCATTGAGGCCATGAACTAACTATGTATGATCACGATATGCACGCCAACACGAGACTCTGTAGCTGCGGGGTTTGCCTATGATTTGATAGGGTTGACTCGTTATTCTCCAGAGACCATATTCACCGTGTCGCAAGGGACCTATCTTAGTAATCTGCGGACTATCCTGGTAAAGACCTCTCTAGCTAACCACGCTAGTCATATCCTATTTATAGATAGCGATATGAGATTCCCACCAGAAACGTTATCTATGTTGCTTAAGCACGACCTAGACATAGTAGGGGCTAATTGTGTACAGCGAACTCAAAAGCAATTCACCGCGAGAAGAGACGGTCAGTTTGTGAGCTCTATTGACAAAAAAGGAATAGAAAGGGTAGACACTTTGGGGTTTGGGGTAACCCTTATAAAAGCAGAAGTATTCAGAAAAATGCAGGAGCCCTGGTTCCATACCCCATTTGATGGGGAAAAGCACGTAGGAGAGGACGTTTACTTCAGCACAATGGCTGGGGAGGCTGGGTTTGAAATATACATTGACCACGATCTAAGCCAGAAGATCCGACACTGCGGTATTGTAGAGTTTGGAATGGAGGGATACTAATATGGCAGACATAACAATAGACGCGGCACTAGTAAACGCAAACGCTAGAAGTAATAGATCGATAGTCTTCACTAGCGCGCTTATAGGCTACAGCTTCATGATGAACGGATCTGTATTTGGCTACTATAAGACAGTAGACGGCGGCGCCACATGGACAGGCCCGACTACGGTAAAGTCTGTTACGACCGGACTTGCTTTCGATGTGTGGTATGATCAGTGGACACCAGGGGACAAGGGTAGGTGCATACACATGTGGTACGTCGATTCTACCAACGATGACATCTTCTACAATCGACTAGATACCTCTAGCGGCACACTGAGTGGGGAGGTCACAATATTTAACGGGGCTACAGCAGTCGCAGGTTTTGGGCTGCACGTTTCTGGAGCTAAAATGCGAGGTGGTAATCTACTTTGTGCTTTTGACATGGATGCAGGAGCGGAGACTGGTACTTATAGGTCAGTTGACAATGGGGCAACTTGGGGGGTCAGGACAAACCTAATAGAGGCAGCGACTGATAGGTGCCTTATCTTCCCTGGAAATGAGGCCGATCCTCAGGATGCGTGGATCTTATATCAAGACGCCGACGCAGACGAGCTGACGCTAAAGGTTCACGACGACAGCGCAGATACTAACTCCGAGTCTGCTGCTATAAATGGCGCTTTGGGTATGATAGAGAACAGTACGGACATAACTGGTCAGGGAGGGTTTTCTGGGTCTATAAGACAGTCTGACGGGCATCTTATCTGTGCATTCTTTACTGAGTTTGATTCAGCTACCGGTGATTTCAAAGTATATGACATTAATGGGACTGGTTCCATTACGGCCCTTACTAATATAGCTACGAATATTGACGACATGTACTATGTTTCCGTTTTTATACACCAGAGAACCAATAACATCTATGTCTCCTACATTGGTAAGTCAGACGGCTCTGAAACACTAGGGACTTCTACCAATGTTTATTATGCGAAATCTACAGATGGGGGGGTTACGTGGTCCGTGGACAATGCGTATTCCCAAGGGGCGGCCGCTTTATGGAGAAACACGTGGACCCCGCTTAGCGGAGATAGATTCCATATAAACTGGAGGGAAGATGTCGCTTCGGACGACTTAGAAACAAACTTTATTAATAATCTAGATCTTAGCGGGACATCGTTTAATAACTACTTATTCATTGACGTAGGCAACGGTATGTCCACAACCGAAAAAATAAGATAATATGGCAGTTTCAATAGACACATCTGTTGTTGGGAATGGAAACGGGGTAAACTCCGTGGCCTTCGCATCTCTAACTACCACTGGTCATAACGAGCTACTCATAGCGGCTTTCCACGTATCCAACACGACTCCTTCTGGAGTAACCTTCGACGGGCCGTTTACTTGGTCAAGAATCGGTACGTTTATAACAATACCGAACGCTGGTGGGCGCATGTTTTTGTATTGGGCTAGATCGCAACAGCCTATAGCTGGACAAACACTCACCGCAACATTTACAGGTGGCGGATTTCCTCAGTCGTCGCAAATACTTTTGGCTTGTGGAGGTACTAGGATATCAGAGCCACTAGGGGCTATCTCTAACAATACTGCGACAAGCACCTCTGTGAGCTCATCAGTGACTACCACTAGGGCCAATTCGCTAGTAATAGCATTCGCTGGCCAAACTGGTAATCAGGGGATGGCCCCTGGGACAAGCCAATCTGAAGCCAATGAGACGGCGAGCGTAGGTGGGGTTTCTACTCTTAACGCAACCTATCAGGATAGTGCTACAGCATCATCTGGGACATCAGTAACAATGGACACTTCTATCGCAATCAGCGATGATATGGGCATGTACGCAATAGAGCTTCTAGTAGATAGCCCGTCAAAGCCATTGTTCAGGCCGAACCAGCTCAGACCCCGGGCCTTTGCTCCAGGCATAGCTAGATAGTCCAGCTTTATTGCCTTAGGATAGTAACGTGGGCTAATCTTTGGCATGTCCTTTCTGCAATTACGTAGCTCAGCATACAATAACGGCCAGATAGCAACCACCGAATACTCACGTACGAAACTCGTGTCTCTTCCCTTTGGTTACGCGAATCTGGCGACGATGTTCACGGCTTCTGACTACACACATGTCGCAGATCCTGGGGATGGGTCTACGGTAGACCAAACGGGGGATGCGACAAACACTATATCGGCTTTTTTATTCAAAGACACAGGGGCAAGTACAAGCTACGTGGTGCAAGCGACATGGGTCGGAACTTCCACTGTCGATGCAGCGACAGCAGCTATAACGCTGGAGGTCTACAACTTCTACAGAGATACCTGGGAAACTTTATTTACCGATTCCACTACTGCGGCAGGGGATGAAATAAGACTAGTGGGCGAAACGGGGCTCACTGACTCAACTGCCCATTATTTCAAAGGCTTAAAGTGTGCGGTTCGTGTCAGCCAGGCCACAGGGGCCGGCACACTTAGTACGTCTACCTATAGAGCCGTCATCTTTGAGCCACAAGCAGCCGCATCAGCACTATCAGGCTACGACATAATAAGACAAATACCAGCTACTAGCAGCGATGGTGATGAAAAAAACGACACCACCATGACCACGACCGGAAGTTTCATGCGAGCTGGTTACTACATCCTATCTAGATACGATCTTGCTGTTAGGTATGCGAACATAACTATAGCCCCGGGGGCGACCATAACGAGCGCTGTTCTAAACTTATATTTGATATCTAGGCCTGGAGCAAACCAATCCTTCACTATAAAAGGTATAAAGGAAGCTAACACTGCGGTTTGGTCTGGAGCGTCTAGACCATCGCAGAGAGCTAAAACCACAGCGACTGTCGGGATAACAATAGGTTCTGGCGTCGGAGGCTACTACACCACAGCTAACATATCAACGATAGTCCAGGAAATTATAGACCAGGGTGGTTGGGCGAGCGGCAACGCCATAGGGTTTGTAATAGAAGAAAATAGTACTTCGTCGTATCTCTTAGCTGCTGACTACTCATTTGGCTTTTCTAATGAATACGCGGAACTTGGTATAAACTATACAACAGGAAGCTCAGCATCTAGCTCCATCTCCCCTTCTCCCAGTTCGTCCGTTAGTCCTAGCTCAAGTGTCTCTCCAAGTCCTAGCTCTAGCGTATCGCCAACGCCAAGCTCTTCGGTCTCTTCATCAGTCTCCCCCTCTCCCTCTGCGTCGCAGTCGCCAAGTAGTTCGATCTCTCCATCGCCGTCATCTAGTGTGTCGTCATCAGAAAGCCCATCGCCAAGCTCAAGCCAAAGCCCGAGTAGCTCTATTAGTCCAAGTCCTAGCTCCTCAGTAAGTAGCTCAATTTCACCGTCACCAAGCTCGAGCGTAAGTCCTAGTTCTTCAGTGTCCGCCAGCGTATCGCCGTCTCCCAGCTCGTCTGTGAGCTCATCCGTTAGCCCCTCACCTAGTTCTTCTGAATCCCCAAGTCCATCCGCGAGCCAAAGCCCAAGCTCTTCTATATCTCCGTCTCCATCTAGTAGCGTGTCATTGTCGGAGTCGCCCAGTCCCTCGTCTAGCCAGAGTCCATCCAGCTCTCTTTCCCCCTCCCCATCGTCATCAGTCAGCTCATCAGAAAGCCCTAGTCCTTCTTCTAGCCAGTCACCATCATCGTCCATCTCCCCTTCGCCATCGGTCTCTGTAAGCTCTAGTATTTCTCCATCGCCATCTTCGTCGGTAAGTGCCAGTATTTCCCCAAGTCCGTCATCGTCTGTTAGTTCTTCGGTAAGTCCATCACCAAGCTCGTCGGAGAGCCCTTCACCATCGTCTAGTCAGAGCCCTTCTAGTTCTATTTCGCCCTCTCCTTCATCGAGTATTTCGTTGTCCGAAAGCCCAAGTCCTTCATCAAGTCAAAGTCCAAGCTCTAGCATAAGTCCTTCGCCATCGCTTAGCCCTAGCGCTAGCGACTCTGTTTCCGTATCGTTGTCACCAAGCTCAAGCATCTCTCCAAGTCCGTCGTCATCGGGAAGCTCCTCTATTTCACCGTCTCCGAGTTTGTCCATAAGTCCGTCGCCGAGCTTATCGATCTCGCCTTCCCCAAGTTTGAGTATCTCGCTCAGTCCATCGCTGAGCATGTCATTGTCTCCATCGCTCTCACCAAGCCTTAGTCCGTCACTGAGCCCATCAAGCAGCGTGTCGTTATCAATATCTTTGTCGCCATCTTCTTCTTTCTCGCTTAGCCCGTCCATTTCTGTAAGTGCCAGCCCTTCATCTTCTAGAAGCTCGTCTCTGTCACCGTCTCCATCCTCCTCAGTAAGCCCATCGCCGGTAGAGTGGGAGCTTGAGACTAATTACTTTTCGATCATATTCCCTATAGAGTTTGACGATAAGTACACGGAGACAAATAGCTCGTACTCAGATAAATACAGCGAGAACAATCCAAGCTATATATCTAAGTACACAACTAATAGCCCAACATACACGGCCAAGTACACAGATTTAAGCACGTCCTTCTCAAATAAATACACTTTGCAGAATAATAGATACGTAAGGAAATACCCCCCGGCTACGGCTGAGGAAGAGTGTTAGTTTGCGTCCAGATAATGTCCTTGTATAGACTTGCATCAAATGTCGAACATATACGAGATAACATCATTCCGCGGAGGCCTTTCAGATGACGAAGATAAGGGCATAATGGGCTCATTCAAGTTTGGTAGCGGCCTCGATATCAGGAAAAGAAAAGACACGCTTTCTTCAGGGCAGGCCCTTGAAGAAGAGGGGTTATTTGCTAGCAGATCGCCGTCGCTTTCGGCGTCTCCATCGTCAAGCGCGTCATCTTCTGCTTCGCCGTCATATTCTAGAAGCCCGTCTCCTACCCCCAGTCCATCGGCCTCTCAGTCGCCGTCTGTTTCGGTTAGTTTATCCCCCAGCGCGACACCATCTTACAGTATTTCGCCTTCTCCGTCCCCTTCTGGTGGGATAACCACAGTCTTTAGGGACCTAATCTTGTTCTTCGTTAAGTGTTCAGATGGATACACGTATGGGTTTGGGAATACTGGCTATATATATAGAAGGGATGCCGATGGAATATGGCTCCAGGTCTACAAAGACTCTAACGGGAAGATTAAAGGCGCATGTGAGAAGCCGTCTTCAAATGGAAAGCTATGGATATACTGGGCTACAGACAGAGTTCTGAAGAGGAAGCAAATCCCAGGACGTTCTGACTGGAACGATGCAGAGACCGTAAACACTAACTTGGAATCTGCCGACTGGCACACCATGGTACAAACTGCTGGAGGGCTTAAAATAGCTAATAGAGACGTGCTAGGTCTTGTCGGATACGACGACTCCTATACAAACGAGGCTCTAGACCTCATCCCTGGAAACTTTGCAAAGACACTAGTCGAGCGCAATGGTCGAGTTATCGTTGGCACATACCGCGCTGCCGATCCAAACAAAGGGGTCAATGCCGCGATAGATTCTGAAGTACCACTAGCGCAAGTTGGTGATGACGGCGAAATCTTCTTCTCTAATATGAGCGACTCCATACCAGTTAAACGCTTCCCAGGTGGTGGGAAATGCAATCCGGGTGGGGTCGCTAACCTTATAGAACAAGTTAATTTCTTCGAGTGGGAGGAAAATGCGCTTTCGTGGATAGACAAGCAGAGTGTGGGCAACCTTGCTATCTTTGGTGTATTTGGAGCCGATTCAGGAACTAATGGCATATATTCATACGGACGAAAGTACAAAAACCACCCATTCACGCTCAACCTAGATCACCTCATGGACGTCGATGAGATAGGAGCGGTCACAGTAGTAGACGGCACAATTCTAGCCTCATATCAGGATGGCTCAAGCTTTGGGGTGAAAGCGGTTGACGCTGATAACAAGACAGAGGGTGTATATGAAGGCCTAGACTTCAAAGCCCCCATAAAGAAGCCCATAGACATCACCGTTTGGGAGAGCGCGGAGCTTACGATGGCGCCGCTTCCATCTGGTTCGTGGGTCGAGTTTTGGTATAAGCTAGATAAAACAGGGGACTTTGTTAGGGCCTATGTCATGGACGGCTCCACGCAGAGATATTCGACGGCCAGTACAAAAAAGGTGTTGTTTAGAATACAGCGCGAGTCCCAGATTTTTGAACCTAGAATAGTTATCCATCCTTCTGGCAACCAAACACCTGAGATACATAGAGCCAGAATATACTTCTCTTAACATGGCCGTCGACGACAAAGTCTTCAAGCCACAGGTAGTTGAAGATGTAGCTTTCCCACTTCTGCCCGATGAAAACCAATCCGTAGAGTCGGGCTATTCTAATAAGACATACACTCCGAGACAGATAAAAGAAAATAAGTTCCCCAAAAAAATAGTTGCGCAAGAGCTTTTAAGCTCTGTCCTCAACACCAAGTCGAGAAAGATTTTACAGGGGATGGAATTTACCCAGTCTGGGGCTTTGCAAATAGGCAGTTTTGAAGCTGGAATATCCGGCGATCTTAGGATAGCAAGAAGCGGTCTAGTAGCAAGAAACTCGTCTGGGATAACGACGTTCGCTATAGATGGCGAGACTGGAGACGCCACGTTCGCTGGAGAGATACAGTCGGGAACCCTACTTACCGGGTCGATTGAAATAGCTGGCGGTGATACGGTTATTGACCAATACGGAATCAATAGTAGCAGCCAATTCCAAGTGCTGACTCTCACTTCGTCTACTCCGCAGTCTACAGCGAGCACTAGCTATACCGATGTCAGCGGGTCTTCGTTTACCATAAACGCTGGGCGCAGCTTTAATGTTCTCTTCTCTGTATTTGCTTATTTAAGAACAGGAGTTGGCGAGTTCGCTCAAAATGGATATGAGGCGTCATGTATATTGTATGATAGCTATCTATCAGGAGCGTCTGTGGGGACACTTATATCTGGAGGGAATAACTCTCTTTATGTGGTCACAGATGGGGCGGGGGCAGTTACCAGCCAGACTCAAAGAACCGCAAGCCAAGCCACATCTATTACTACAATAAACTCTGTCGCGCAAGGGACGCATAATTATAAGTTGCAATTTAAGACATCGGGCGGGACTGGATACGTAGATGCATTTTCAGTCAGCCTTGTTATTTTGGGTACATAATATGGACAAAGAAAAGATAATAGAAAAATATAAAAATATAGAGCAGGTTCAAATGCACGTCTTGCAAGATGGAAGGGTTGTTATCGGAGAAGAGGTTGACGAAGAAAACCACCTTTTTTATGTGATTAGAGACGGCGACAACTATACAGTTGAATCCGCATGGAATCAGCCGGTAATTAGCGTCATAGTTAGGGGGGGCTCAGACGAGCTAACGCAACAGATCGGTTAGTTCTTGTCTTAGCATAGTTTACTTGTCTAACATACAAAATATGGATCTATTCTCCGAATTACAGACAACAGTACAAAGCGACCTATCAGTCGGTAGCGAAAGCACTCTTTTCCCGCTTGCGACTATAAAGCTCGCTATAAATCGTGCGTATCGCAAGGCGGGCGGGCTTTTTCGCTGGCCTGAGCTAGAAGATGCAAAAAAGACGTCTTCTGTCTCTAGCCAAGAGTACTACGACTATCCAGATACATGGCAGCCAGACTCCGTATGGAAACTGGTAGTTGATGACCAAGACTATGGGGATCCGCTAGTATTCAAAGACTATCTTTACGAGAAAGAAAACGACATTCCTTCAGGGGCAGATTACCTGTGGTCCTCACAGTGGAGAAGGTTTTTTATCTATCCGACGCCCACGTCTAACGGGAACAACAATATATGTATATGGGGGCAAAAAGTAGTCACTGCTTTATCAGCAGATGCAGACACAACCATATTTTCATACTCGCTCCCAGAGTGTAATGAGGCTCTTGTCCTAGAGGCTACAGCTATATTAAGATACAAAGGGCAAGACGAACAGGGTGGCCAATTCAGATCACTGCAAGCAAAAGAAATACTAGCTACGGCATTTAATAAGATTAGGCAGAACCAGGCGCACTATGAAAAGACGCAGCCATTTTTCAGCGTGCCAGACTTCTTTTCTGGCAAAAATACTACTGCTACACTAATTGGAAATTTTGATTAATAAATATGGCCTCAGAACTTGGAACACTACTAGACATTGAGAAATACGGCGGGTTAAACCCAGTCCAAAAAGCTCGATTAGATACGCTCAGGGCGCAGGGTGGCGAAGGGCGTCCAGACGGTGTTATACAAGCACCTGACGCACCCACTACATACTTCGATACAGGAAGGGGCTATGCAGCTGGTACAGAGGGTACAGGAGTGACGCCTGCGGCAAGCATTAACCTTCCAGAAATGTATAAGGGGCTCACACAAAGCTCTAATATCGGCCAGAAGCAAGAGCAGCTATCTCAGTACCAAAAGGAGTACACAGATGCTACGGCTAAGATTAACGACAATCCTTTTCTATCCGAGGCTACTCGTGTAGGGCGCGTCGCAAAACTAGACCAGCTCTATCAGGATAGAACCAGAAACTTACAAAACGATATCGCTGTCACCAAGGCTGATATAGAGACGCAACTTAATCTACAGACAAAACAATTCGATATAAACAGCCAACAGGCGCAACAAGCGATGAGTCAGTTCAATAATCTATTGGCCTCTGGCGCTTTAGACAATGCCTCTGGGCAAGACATAGCTAATATAGTTAGATCAACGGGGATGTCCAGTTCAATGGTTAATTCAGCAATTGAAGCCTCTAAAGCATCTAGAACTAGATCAGCAGAAACGCCAACCCAAACTATTCAATTTGATGATGGGACAAATACTGGGTATGCAGTAATCAACTCTAAAACCGGGGAGATAATTAATAAGCAGATTGTGGCTGAGAGTGCGCCTACAGCGGCAGAGCAGAAAGCCGCTTTGAAAACTGGTGGCGGGTCTGGTGGCGGACTAACCGCAGCTAAAAAAACATCACTTACTACCCAGGCTAGAAAGTCCATAGCTTCTGTTGACAGAAACAAAGACAAGCTACTATCTTTACAAGAATATAAGGACGCGGTTGCACAGATAATGACGTCTACTGGAGTGGACTTTGCTACGGCTGATGACTACGCTACTAAGGCATTCACAGATCTAGGTTACAATAAATGGAAATGGTAAATGGGATTCCTTCAACAGTCTGGAATAAAGAGCTTTGGCCCAACAGCGCAGCCCAAATCTAAGGGTGGGCTCCTACAGCAGGCAGGCATCAAGACACTGTCGGCGCCAACTCCTAAGGCAGTACAGCCCACTGCGCCCATAACCCCAATAGCAAGCCCCACGGCTACACCAAATCCTGTTCCGCCAAAGACTAACGCAAAGCCGGCTACGGGCTTTCTTGGGCAGTTGGCATCATCGCTGAGCATAGGAATAGAAAGGGCAAAGGGGAACATAAAAAATACCGCAGCGCTCATAGTATCTAAGCTAGAGGATGAATCTAAAAAGAGCGAAGCCGAGTTTAGGAAGAGGGCCCAGGAGAACCCGAAAATATACAATAGTAAGTTTTTCGCGGAAAGAGAAAAGCAGATCGAGGGCTTTGGCAAGAAGGCCCAGCAGATACGGGACTCCGCTCAAAAGAGCTTCGACAAAGCGAAAGATATCAAGAACAAGAATATCCCTGTAGACAGCAGGACATTCCTAGAACGGGCTAAAGATCCGAAGTGGCTAGCGCTTACTGCCGCTGAATCAATTCCTGGCCTCTTGGCAAGCATAGGCGTCTCAGCTGGGGTAGGCCTCGCCACAAAAAACCCAATCGCTGGGTTTGTAGCAGGGTTTGGATCGTCCTTTTCACAGGAGGCTGGGTCAGCATATCAAGACGCTAAGGAATTTGGGGCCGATAAAAAGACGGCAGAGAACGTGGCTGTAAAGGTGGGTATGGCGTCAGGCTTACTTGAAATGCTCCCTATAGCTAAACTTCTAGACAGAACCCCTGGTGGAGAGGGTGTAAAAAAAGGAATAATCAAAGAAATAACAAAGAAGATACTACTCCAGTCTTCACTTGAGGCAGGGACAGAATCATTACAGCAGATTGTATCTAATGCCGTAGCAAAGACTTATGACCATAATAGAGAAGTTTTCGAAGGGGTCCCAGAATCAGCTTTGGTAGGAGGGATACTTGGCGGAGGAGCTGAAGCGGTCGGCGTCTCTATAGACAATGTGAGGGGGGACACAAAAGCAATTACGAATGAGGCGAACGCAAAGGCTCAATCGAGCACGCTACCGCAAGTCGAGACTGCAAAGAACTATACAAGCGCACAAGATTTTGCGGATTCTGCCTATTCAGCTAGCCCCAAAGATCAGATCGGTCTCATCGACGCTAAAAAAATTACCTCTAGAGACACTGTCGGCGTAGGCACTAAAGAATATGCGGCCCTAAAAAGCGACATACAAAAAAACGGTATTACAGAACCCGTGCGCCTTACGTATAAAAACGGAAAGCTAGTTACCACGGACGGATCTCAGCGCGTAGCAATAGCTAAAGAGCTTGGCGTGAAAGTCCCTGCGATAGTCAACGGCGGTGGAGTAGAGGGGTTAAAGACCATAGAAGGAATATACGCGGAGACCACTACGAAGCGTAAGGCCGTAGAGGACTTTGTGAATAGTAAGAAAGCAAAGCTACGTAGCCCTGAGACAGTAAAGGAAGACGCCAGGATGACGAAATCTGCTGAGCTAACCCAGCACGCAAGGACACTGGAGGAAAGGTACAGAAAACTTAGGCAGCAAAATCCAGATTGGTCAGATAGCAACGCGGTGCTAACCAATCTAAGAAAGAATATTGATTCAACATTAAAGCAGGCACAAGAGCTGAGGATGCCGAAGACGGAAAAATTCAGGCTAAAAGACGACTTCGAAAAGCTGACTGGAGCTAGTATGACTGATAGTCAGGAGTCCGAGCTTATAAAGCTTAACAAAGAGTTATTTGGAGACGCTGACATCAAAGTAGTAGGCCAAGTGCTAGCTAATAAGGACGCTCTTGGCTCATACAAAGACGGCATTATAAAAGTTGTAGCGGGGCAAGTGGATGCTAAAGCGACCCTATACCATGAATCCGTGCATAAGTATCTAGACTCGTTCCTGACAAAAGACGAACACATTGATTTACTACTCGCCGCCCAAGAGAAGCATGGCATAGATGACTTTTCCGCGGTAGAGGAGAAGGTAGCTGAGGACTTCATTAACTACGCAAAAAATAAGGAGGGTTTCGCAGGCAAGCTAAAACTCTTGTTTGAGAAGGTGCTGACACGACTCAAATCTTATTTGGGTAACGTAGATAAAATAGACAAGCTATATCAAGATATTCTGAGTGGGAAAGCAGCAAAACCCAAGAGGGAGGTTGGGGTTGCGCGATCGCAACTTCCGGTCGGCCAGGGCGATACCAGAGTCAGTAAGCTAGAGGCTAGAATGAAGGGCGTGATAGGAGACGCCACCCCTGAGCAAATTGAGCAGCTTGGCCTAACTACCTATAGAAGGATGAACGATAAGCAGACCATAAAAGACGCAGCTGAATATGTAACAAATAATCCACAAGATGCTTTGAGAGTTTTAAGTGGAGAAATAGAGCCACCCCAAGGAATAATCCGCAATGCTATATATGTTGCTATGGTTAACGCCGCAGAAGGGGACTTAACGCTACAGACAAAGCTAGCAAGTATTTCATCCACTAGGTACGGCCAGGAGATAGAGATATTGAAAAACATCAACAAAGACTCCGAAGTTACGATCTTGAGCGACATCATAAAGGTGCGCGAAGAAGCATTTGCTAACAAATATGGCAAAAAGCCAGCTAAAGAACTTGCTGAAAAGGTAGTTAAAACAATAAAATCTAAAGTAAAGGCCCCAGATAAATATGACTGGTCGAGGTTTATAGATTCGATCGACACCTGCTAATATGGCGACATTCTGCTTAACCAAACAAACTAAAGAGGACTTTAAAAAGGCCCTAAAGACTAGGGAGATAGACCCTGTGAAACTTTCTGAGATGACAAGCCGTGAGCGGCACGATTTCCTATCAAGCTACGTAGGTAAAGAAAACGCTCAGTCTGTAAACGCTCTGTTTGAAAGCAAGTTGCTACTAAAGAACCAGAAAGCCGGGTATATTTCTTGGGCTAAAAAGGTAGCTGGTATAAGCGCACCGACACGAAGAGATATGATAGCCAGAATAGAGAGACTAGAGACTGTGTTGAGCCCTACAGACGAAAAGGCGTTCCTACAAGACCTCGCTTCTACAAGACTAGGCATAGGCGTGTCACTAGAAGAAGCACGCAATATCAGTGAACTATCTAAGAACGCTAGGCAACTAAAAGCAAAAGCTAACGAAGATGGCACATTTGCTTCAGAACAAACGCGGCTGTCTTACGGGGCGGCTAAAGTCGCACTTGAAAGCTATGTAAATGACCTAAAACTCCAGTCAAAGGCTATATCGCTTAGGGAGCAGCCTATTAGAAAAATAGTGTCTGCTATAAAAGAATCCCCAGGCGTCCTCAAGTCTGTTCTTGCGTCGTTAGACAATAGCTTCTGGGGTAGGCAGGGCATCAAAACTCTCTTAGATGCGAGAACATCTGCTATATGGGCCAGAAACTTCATAAAATCTTGGGGTGATATCGGCAGGCAGCTAGTCGGAAAGGATGTTGTTGCGGCAATAAAAGCTGACATATACTCTCGTCCCAACGCGCTTAACGGCAAATACGACGCTGGTAATTATGGTCTTTCTGTATTATCTGAGGAGGCTTTCCCATCCTCACTACCTGAAAAAATCCCTGTCCTTGGCAGGCTGTTCAAAGCCTCAGAGGCTGCATACAATGGGGCTGCGCTGCGCCTTAGGGCCGACTTAGCAGATAGGTTGATAAGAATAGCCGAAAAGCAAGGCATAAATACACTAAACAAGGATGAGGCGGCTGGTATGGGCAGACTTGTAAATTCGCTAACTGGTAGAGGCAGCTTAGGTAAAGGCGATGTTTTGGCTAAAGAAGCGAACGCGCTACTCTTCTCTATCAAGTTTCTCAAGTCTAATTTTGATACTCTAACTGCCCATCAGTTTGACTCAAAGGCTACAAGCTTTACGAAGAAGGAGGCTGCAAAAAGCTTGCTTAGCATAGTCACCTCCGTAGCCTCTGTATTGACTATAGCTAAGGTGCTAGACCCTGACAGCGTGGAGGAAGATCCTAGGTCTCCAAACTTTGGTAAGATAAAAGTTTTTGGGCACTGGACAGATATAACAGGCGGCATGGCTGGTCTCTTAACTCTAGCCGCACGTCTGACTCCAACCTACCACAACGGCAAGCTTGGGTTCTGGACTAAAAATAAGATGGGCGACTATAAAAGCCTTACTAATGTCAACTATGGCGAAAGCACGGCCCTGGATGTTTTCGAAAACTTTTGGGAGGGCAAGCTTTCTCCAGCTGCTGGCCTAGTAAGAGACGTTTGGACAGGCAAGGATTTTCAGGGTAACCCACTCAACCCAGTAGACATGGCCAAGAGGTCTCTCACCCCACTTGCTATCCAATCTTTTGAGAATCTTAAAAATGATCCGTCATCGTCGTTTTTACTAGGCTCTCTCATACTCGAGGGACTAGGCTTCTCGACCAGCACTTCTCCACAGCCCAACTCGAAGACAAACCTTATTCCTGAAGGGAAGCATATAAAGAGTAGCGACTTTATAGACCAGGTACAGGTATACGCAAAAGCCATAGGGACAGACCCTGAGACAGCATTTAATAGAATCTTTACTGGACAAACTATACGCAAAGTGAGTAATGGGACGGTAATAGTAGAAAGAATGTCTTTGTCCGAATCGCAAGCAATTAAGCGAAAAAAAAATGCAGCAAACCCAACCATGAAGCTAGACCACGTAGTCCCACTCCAACTAGGAGGGTCTAACGACAAAGAGAACCTGAGGCTAGTCACAACAGCCAAGTGGAGAAGCTATACTAAAACTGAGAACATTTTGGGACGGGCTTTAGAAAACAAGAAGATATCTAAAAAGGAGGCTCAGGACCTCATAAAGAGGTTTAAAGCTGGCCAAGTATCAGCAGATGCTATTGCTAAGAAATATAGATAGCAACTACCATGTGCCCATGACACACGATAACTTCGTTAAGAAATATGTATGATAAACACAACCACATACTCGCAACTAGACCCAAGATGGGCGGATAAATACATTGGCAAGACACGTCAGAAGATCCGTGACTATGGGTGCACCGTAACTAGTCTCTGCAATCTTGTAAACTCTCAAGGCTACAGTGAAACTCCTGAGACATTCAACAGAAAGATGTCTGAGAATAACTCCCAAGGATATCTAAAATACACCGCTAACGGAAAGACGGTGTACACCGCCCTTGTGATATGGTCTGTTGTCACAAAGTTGTGGCCGAAAGTAAAGTTTGTAAAGAGGGTAAGAAACTATAACAATATAGAGGTGTCGTTTTATGTATATGCCAAGAAAGTACCGGTTATGGTAGAAGTTTACAACGCCCAGTCGCCTACTAGAAGACACTGGGTTCTATTCGTAGGAGGTAGAAAGCTAATAGACCCACTAGGTGGAGTTATCAGGCCGACTAATTCTTTTCCACTTACAGGATACGCTATATACGACAAATAGGACTAGACTTAACTTACCTATAATACATATACTGAACTCATCCAATAAAATGAACTACCTACTAGACAAACTAATCACTATCATAGAGCGCATTTTGCAGGCTATTGACCGCACATCTAAGAGCAGCACTAAAACTAGCAAAAAGCGTGGGGGAGTGCTAATGAAGGTCCGCACACGTAGCAAATGATTACTATATGAACTATAAGGATGATGGAACAGGCAATAACGGAAGTACTAAGACAGTCCCCCATAGCTATAGTTCTTTTTTGGATGGTCTCAGTATTCAACAAGAAGGACGAGGACCACAGGGCCGAGATACGGTCTCTTCATGAGAAGATGATTGGGGTTATAGAGAACAGCACCAGAGCAGTGTCTGAGGTTAATACCGCAGTACTAGAGAACACAAAGGCAACTGAGACACTGAGTAACCGTATATATGACGTTTTAACAAATAAAAATGGTCGAAACAGACATACCTAGAACAATAACATCACTTCTTGTGGTGGGGTCAGTCCCACCGCTACTCCTTCTATTAATACAAACAGGCAAAGACATCTACGCAAACAGGAATCTATCAGGCATACAGTTTGTTCTTGTAGTCATATACCTAACACTCCTCATCTCTGGCCTTATGACACTGTATATAAACACGTACGTCCTATTCTTTCATATCATGCCTAGCTCATTTACGGGGGTTAGTCTTACGAGGAATTTGATCAAGCAGATAGGTATATTCTTTATATCGTGGAGGCTTCTTTTTATAACAAGAGAGCGGTCTGGAGGTGATTAACATGATTGAAAGATTAACAAGTAGGAAATTTCTCTTTGCTCTATTCTCATTACTACTAGCTTTCGGACTCGTAGTCACGAGCAAAATAGAGGCAAAGGAGTTTATGGATTTCATGGGGTTTGTAGGTAGCATGTACGTACTAGGCAACGTAGGAGAAACAGTTGCACAGAGAATTAAGTAATTACAAGTTAAGCTACTGCTTAGATGTCCTTTAGTAAGGAAGTGAAAAGAGAGGTAGCACGAAGACAGAAGAACGAATGTGATTGTTGTGGTGAGACCTTTTCGTCACTGCAGGTACACCACATACGTCCAGAAAGCATGGGCGGGTCTTCGACAAACATTGAAAATGCAGTAGGACTATGTGGAGAAAGGGACAACGCCTGTCATCAAGAGATAGACAGAGAGACAATAGTTGATGGGCGGCCCTATCCACAGGTTCACACACAAGAAAAGTATTACCCTCAGGGCAATGGTCTTGAGGGGGTTATATATTCAAGAAACAAAACAAATTGAAGGAAAGAGGATTTTACACTAGCCCACGAGAAGATAGTTTCAGGACGCTGCAGGAGCTACAGCGGTCTAAAAAAACATCAATTTCATCATTTACCATGTACCCTTCTATACCCCCAACTGATAGATCGTTTTCTGAGTGGTCTGATCATCTTAGCTACATACAAGAAAAACGAAACGAGATACTTCCAGAAACCCGTAAAGTAGAGATAGAGTTCACAGATAACCAGCCTAAGTTTGTAGCCCTTATTGGTGACGCTCATATAGGTGCCGAATGTGACTACGGCAAACTCAAAGACGAAGTACTGGGGATATCTCAGACCGATGGGGCGCACGTGCTACTACTGGGAGATATTGTAGACGGGTACTTCTGGGGAGGTGGGGCTACGCAAGATGCTCACATATCGCTCTCAGAAGAGGTGCACATGGCAAGAGCCCTACTCGATACGCTGAATGGAAAGATACTAGCGGGGTGGAGAGGGGACCACGACTCTGACTGGGCTGAAAAAGGCGGAGTATCCATGTATCAGGACTTCATGCGTAGATATAGAGCCCACATACTCCACGGGATAGCCTATGTCGATATCAAGATGGCTGGTGGTACGTTCAAGATGGCAGGGGCCCACAGACACGCTGGTAACTCAATATATAGTAAGACCGCAGCAGCACAGAGACTCTTTAGGGAGTCTGCTCCTGACTGCGACATTGTCTTCACTGGACACACCCACCAAAAGGGACTCACAGAACAGACGGTAACTAGTAGCAAAGGTCCTAGAAGGGTGCTGTATGCCACTGTAGGCCCGTATAAGAAGACCGACTCGTGGTTAAGGAAGCAGGGGTATGGTAGACAAGAGGGGGATGATTTAGGAGGTATAGGACTTGTCCTATATCCTGACGGAAAAGTAGACGCGCATTATGACCTGTTAGATGGTCTTGAAAAGTTTACTAAACTATAATGAAAGAACACGAACCCTTAGAAGAGGTTTTCGTGAGCGATGACTGCGAGGTGGCCTGCTATTGCATCTCGTGTGGAAGGTGCATATACGAGGCAGACAGGAGTACCAGCGAGGTTTTGTTTGATGCAGACAACCACGCTTTTGATCACTGGGACTCCTTCTCCAGGCATCACACTATAATCATAGCCAACCTGAACAATGGTGAATATCGAGTTATGGACAACACTGGCGTGATTAGAAATGGAGGTGATCAGGACTAATGGAACGCAACAGAAACCGACCGCAAGGAGTTGGAGAAGACATCCGCTACGATGAGTGGAGGGACAAAGACGGCAAATACCATGATGGCTTAGGACGTGTATACGACCGCAAGAGAGATATGCTAGAGGAGCATATGAATAAGTGCGGATGCGGTAACTGTATAAACCGCTATCGTCAACATATGATGAAGGTAATGGAGGACAGGACCGTAGTTAGAGGAGCCCTCATGTACCTAGGATTCCTTTTCTGGACAGGTATGGGATATAGCCCTGATGAACTAGAGTACATGGACGATGGAGAAGTACTACCTATAAAGAGAAAGCTATTAGGTGAAGACTCAGAAGATTAAGTGTGGTATACTTATCTAATCGAGGGACGGTGATGAGCCGTCTCTTTTTTGTACTTATTTGACCTATTAAGATGTCTTGATTTTTATATTTTCTTGTATTACATTCATTAGTTATGCAGTGGATAGATATCGTAAAAAAAATGAAACTAAGAAGCCAAAAGCTTTACGAGTCCTATCGCTACAATAGACTAATCACACTCCAAAACGAATTCACTATACTCCGTACTCAATACAAAAACTGCAAATCTCCAGTCGAGAAAGAAAAACTAAAACAACAAGGTTTAGAGCTCAAAGAATTTGAAGCTTTTTTGAAAAGGGACCTTGTTGACAACAACGTGGCGACCGCATCCTAAACACACTAGGGTCGCATGACAGAGAAGCTAGTGGACTTATGAAGACTGTATGCCGTTTGCATGTCATAAGAGAAAAGGAGTGAGCTGGTACGGGTAGTCGAAGATCTTTACCCACAGACCCCTTCCCAGATACGTTCTGGTTTCAGGCAAACAAGATTGACGCCATCGTTCATACAAGAACACTTTCCTATGGCTAAAGACAGGCACCTATTAATCAGAACTGTGTCCATTTGCATGTCATCAATTTACGACGTCTCTATTGACTTTCTAGACTAACTATAGTATAGTAGTAGTGCACCTTCATTCATTGTAATAGCCAGCATTGCATTAAGCCCCTTGCTTCATACGTAGGGGGCTTTTTGTTTGTGTTCGATATAGTAGGTGCTATTGACATCGGTATCTAAAGAGGCATACAATGAACTCATTAACAATTCGTATTAGTAATAATATGGATGGTTAGCACCACTGGAGAGTGGGAGAGTCCCTGACGCTTCATATGTTGCAACACATCATATCCACGTCAGGGTTATGAAAATATAAACGGTCCGTTCGGGTGGCAATCCTTTACATCTGAGCGGGCCTTTTTTGTGTCTTAAAACATATATAATTCCGACCACGCAAAACTAAAATAGTACACTATGATATAGTTGCGTCACTTAATAAATGATGAGCAAATGCTTGACATATAAAGGTATATACTATTATACTGATTCTATTAATAAGTTATCTATAAAGATATATGACAGATACATGCAGTGCTTGCGATGAATACCAAGAGAACGGCATAGCCCCCTTCTGCCCAATGCACGAAGATGTGTATGGACATGAAGATCCTGATGAGATGGTAGAGATAAACGCCCTCAACAGGATGGAGGAGGATATGGAGGACATCGATCTAGACGATGGGCGAGATCTAGAGTTTGCGCTTACAAGTGAAGACCTTGAACGATATGAGGATGCTTATCGTGAAGAATATGAAAACTTATAAAACATCGGCCAGCGAAGTTTTGCAAAGAGCTACTGAGAGAAACATGATCGTGTCAAAGCTCCTATGGGAGATGGCTGAGGAAACTAACTCAGCTAAGAGATACGAGCTAAGAGCTCAGATAGACAGCATTATAACGCACGACTGTCGCATGATTGATGTAGAGGACATTATATCTATTCTAGCTGCCTACGATTACGTTAGGGAGCGTGATAACAATAAAAAAATATCATGAAAAATAAAAAGATGCCTGTAATAAAACCAATTGAGAAAGAGAACATCTTTCACAGTGAGACTAGGTTCGTAAAACACCTACTAGTAGCTAACGTGGTTATGGTTACACTATGGAGTATATTCATAGTATGGTTCTTTTCAAACTTTAGCTTGAGGACACCAATCATAATTCAGACCCCAATAGTAGCTAAGGTCAAAGTTCCTTCTGCTAAACCTGATGCGGAAATAAAACCACGATCTATTACGGTAACTCCGACACCTAAGAAGAAGAGTGAGTCACATACGACCGTGAAAGTAGGGCAGGTAAGAGTCTTGCCCTACAAGGTTTATGCCGCTGAGCCAGAAGGGGTTGATATCAAAAAGATATACCAACTAGAATCATCCAGCGGGCGCAATGATAGCTGCAAGAATCAGGGCAAGTTCAATGGGTACGGATATGGACAGAATAAGCACGTATGGAATTGCTTTGACAGCTTTGAGGAAGTAACCAATAAAGTACAAGCATGGTTTGATGACAAGCAGGATAAAGGCTTCACTTTAAACGAGCAGCTTTGCTACTACAATCAGGGAATTAGAACTGAGGACTGCCATTACGCAATGAATTATCACTCACTATGAGAGACATAAAATTTAGAGCTTGGGATACACACGATCACGAATGGTACAGGAAGCCCAATCCTCCTAAACGTATGACGTATTATGCTAATCCGTCAGTAGATGATGATGGATATATACACTTTGAATCTGTTGGACAAACAGCCATTGGGGATCATGGGGAAGATAGGCACATAATTATGCAATACACAGGCATCAAAGACAAAAATGGAGTCGAGATTTATGAGGGGGATGTAGTAGATGATGGTAAAGATATAAAGTTTCCAGAAGATTGGGAATGGTTAGATATGTGCCACGAAGAAATAGAGGTTATTGGGAACATACACGAAAACCCAGAGTTACTAAATAAACTATGAAAAATAATCAAGGATTCTGTGACTGTTGTGGATGGGAAGAAGAGAAATATTATATAAGCCCTGGACCTGCGATGTGGCCGTTCTATTTACTATTCTTTTTCATAGGAGCTGTAGTTATGGCAGCTTTTATACTAGCGTCCTTCTCACTATGCTTTAGTGAGCTACATAGCTTTAAGTGTCTATACATATGAGCACTAATACTGAGTATTACATACAGTGGTATGCTAGAAACGGCAGGAAGCGAAGCGTGGAGTCTATTGCTAGTGGAGAAGCATGGGCAAAAAGAAACAAAGACAAGAAGAATGCGGCTTCTAAGTTATACAGAGCAGTCAAAAACAGCAAGATTACAAGACCGGAGGTATGTAGTACTTGCTCAAGAAAGACTAAGCTTCAAGGACACCACGAAGACTACGATAAACCCCTAGATGTGGTATGGCTCTGCGCCTCTTGCCACAAGAAACTGCACAACGAAAAGTCCTTGCATTTTTAGTATAATAGTATATACTTATACATATGGAAGAAGATAAAGATAAACTACAAACAGAAAAAGGTGTCCATTTCCCAGAAGCCCCAGCCTCCGTTACGTACGACCTTCAATCCCCTGCCGGATTTGGTCTTCTATTCACCGTACGTGGCAGCTCGGGCTTTGATTTGCTAGCAAAGATGCCAGAGTTAGAGGATAGGATACGAGAGCTTCAATACGTACCTAAGCCCGCTAGATCTTACGGAGGCGGATTCCCTAAGAAGGAGCCAAATATAATCGAGGGCAAGAAATGCCCTAAGTGTGGGATGTCTGTAGTTAAATCAGTATCTAGAAAGACGGGTAAAAGCTACGAAAAGTGCTCCACCGCTATGTGGGACCCAATAACGCAGACTAGCAGAGGTTGTGATCATTTTGAATGGATAACATAATGGATACTAAAGATATATATTCACTACCCGAAATGGCTACCCTATTAGGGTATAACCCATTTTATTTCTCAAGAAAGGTAAAGGCTGGTAAGTTCGAGGGGCCCGATCCTGACATAACCGTCATAAAGGGATCAAAGATACATAGGTATTGGTCTCGTAAGGTTGTAGAAAAGTACTTATTAAAAATTAACAGAAAATAGATATGAAACACTCTAATCGGCTAAAGCCGATAGTTTCTTAAATACAATGGCAAAAAACGAATATCAACATTTCAACCCAAAGACCTACGATATACAGGTCA
>ERZ761584.51-NODE-51-length-41858-cov-39.746071_pt1 | contig 41858 bp, 66 predicted proteins | sample MGYA00512168_ERZ761584 | MGnify/ENA primary metagenome ERZ761584 (study PRJEB28899, sample SAMN03785564) | bioreactor sludge metagenome | biome: EBPR Sludge; feature: EBPR Bioreactor; material: 0.22µm filtered reactor supernatant | place: Saint Lucia: Queensland...
GCGATCAAAAGCACGGATTCCTGCGGGTGCAGGTATTGCTCGAGTGTGCCACCAACAATCTTTCCCTTCGTGACCCTGTGGCTGAAGCCACGGCTGGCCCCGATTTGGTCCAATTTTTCACTTTCAATATCGGTCCTAAACGTACACGAAATCGCCTCCACTGCTGTGGTCGCGCTCGCATATGTCCCAAATGTACCTTCTTTACCAAGAGCGATGTAGCTCAATACTGCTGTTTTTGCTTCTCCACCTACTGGCATATGGCCTCCCTAGCGCGTTGGAACATTTCCTGTGCCCTCAACTCCGCTTCTTTTATAGATTGCAAGACACGGTAGGTTGACCTAACCGCTCCGACTCGGACCTGATCTGCTGATATGGACGCGAGTTCCTTCTCAAGGTTTGACTTAAATGGGATGTCCAAAAGACCCCGGCCCGAGCAATTGGTGACGGGGAGCTTATGGAGACTGCAATAATCAAAGAGCCATCGTGCTGAAAATAAAAGATTCCCGGACGTGAACACGGTCTGGGCCTGAATATCTCTGCACGTGACGTGGTGCATATAATTCCGTTTCGGTTTCGGGTTGGACCAGGCATAGTAGTTCCCATCCGGGCGCCAAGAATAATCGTAGCCGACAAGCAAATATTTCTCATATCCACCCCAATTCACTCTTCTGGTCTCGTCTGAGCCATTCATGAAAACCACCATTGCATTGGAGACATTTGACGAGGCGGGTATGGTCCTGGTGCCTTTGCCCATTATTGGCATAAAAATGTCTTCTGTGTTTATAGCGTCTTTGTTTACAAAAAAGTAACGATCCCCGAGCCAGGACTTGGTCCAAAGCGTGTTCGCATAAGGCGTGGCGAAGAGCTTAATATCTTTTGTGGCATGGACGTGGGTTTCGAAATGGCGGGCGGGTATATTGGCATCGCAGATCATGACCATGTCTGGCTTAACCCCATGCTCCATGAGCGGTACAAAAGCTTTGTCGCAACACATCAAATCAAACCGCCCCCGGTACTTTTTAATGGTATCGATGTGATCTTCAAGGCTCGCACCCATGGCAACAATGACAAGGATCTTTCCAAGCCCCATGTTCTGAAGCGTGTTTGAATCTTTGTGATCGAGCTTTGCGTTTTCTTTAGCGTTGGGGATCCAAACCTTTTCCCCGAATTGGCCGAACACGGCCAAGCTCTGATTCTTTGTGTCTTTATAAGTCAGATGTTTTCCCATAAAATTATCCCCTTACCGAAACAGATATTTAGCCTCTAACTCAACCAAGAGCCCTTTGACCACAACCCCTTGTATGATCTCCGGCCCAAAGAACTCGGATCTTAAAGGGTTACACCAGAGCGCGGTGTTGCTTAACTTCATCTCGGCCTGGAAAACACCTTCGATGTTCTCAGCTAGCCTATAAACTTCTGTCAAAAGAGTCTGGTTTTGAGTGTAAGTCCCGTCCTTCTTATAGAACGCAAAAACGTCATATGTGACCGTAGCCATTTTTTTATTCCCGGTTGGTCCTGTCTGGCCAAGGCTCGCGTACTCTTCGTCCTTTGTCGAGATTCGCACAAATATGGCCGGAAAGCTATCGGCACGCTTGCTCACGGTCTCGGGGTCAGCGGAATAAATATTCTGAACCCTTGTGGTCATCCCTGAACTTAGATCCGGGCTCGCTGTTGTGGTGTTGTGATCAGTTAAGGCCTGCACGACAGCAGCGACGTTTGCTTCATAATCGAATGGCATTAACTATTCTCCAATAAAAGGCTTCTGACCATATTCGCCATGGCCTGCTGAGCCTTCCCAGATAGCCACATAAATTCTCTCTGAGGGATATTTCGTCCGGGATCACCTTGGTCATGGGTACGGCCATAGATGACGTTCGAGTACATGATCACGGCTTGGTCTCCGGCTTCACGGACGCCACCACTTTCGGGGAGAATGCTTTGTCTAAGCCTTCCCGTGAGTTGCAGGATCTTCCCTGACCGCGGGACCTTAAGTTCTTTCCATCCCCCGCCAGGGCCAGATTCTTTATCAAAGTGGTCGACGATGTCCCTGAACCCCTCCGTCGAAGCCGCGACCTTTAAAAACTTAGCCGCTTTTGCGGTATTGCCTTTGAGCTTGCGAAAGAATTCGTCCCATTCCTTAGCGTCGAGGACAAGCTCTTTCTCGCTCATCCCGCCCTCGCACGTGCCTGGTCATCGATCTCATTCGGATCCCGTTGCCACTCCGTGGGGTCGTCGAGACCGAATATAGGTGTGTAGTTCTCTGTTGAGGCCAGGAACCGTGAACTTGAATTCACAGGGACCAAGCTGCCATCGGTTAGAGATAGCTTGATGTCGCCTTTGATGATCTGCTTCAGAATATCCATGGCCGATTTATACTCGGTCATGTACTCGTTCTTGTTCTGGCCATCCTGGGTATAGGCGCCCCGGGTCGCATAGTAACAGGCTATGTCTTCGGTGAGCGTGATCAGAATCGGCGGTGTCGGGGTAATGGGAAGAGAGTACTTCGCGGTCACGGCGGCATTGACCACGCCTTCGGCCCTGTCAATGTGCTTGGCAAAAATAGCAACGCCATCGGCATCAGCCGTTGTCGTGTTCTGTTTTAAGAAGAACGGCATCAGTTGTGGCAACGATGTTGTGGTGGCGTAGGCTCCCATTATGCTCCGGGTATTCCCAAGGTTCTGAGCTGCTGTCTCATCACCTGTCCCTCTTTTTTTTGATCAAAAATTATCCTGAACAGGCTCCGCTCGATCTTATAGCAAGGCTTCTTGTCATCATCGTAGCCATGCAGGGTCTTTATGACTCGGATCAATTTACGCCCATTGACAAAGAATCTGGGCTCATTTGGTTTCAGGTTGTTGGCACCGAGGAAAGGCAGGAACTTACTTTTTTTCTTCGGTGGCTCTTTGCCAAGGATTTCTGGCTCAGACGTGGTTTCTTCAACTGCTATTTTCTCTCCGCTCAAGGCACGAGGACTCATGTTATTTCTCCCTTTTTAATCAGGGGAGAGGTGAGTGTAAGGGCACCCACCTCTCCCCGCGTTATTTCATTTAGAGGTCTATCACCGGCAAAAACTTATTGGACGGTGTTTACGATCAAGGCTGCACAATCACTGGACACGACCTTGTGTTGATACATGGTCGAGGCCTCAATGAAGTCGCCTCCGCGCTCTTCCTCCCGCCAGGTCTTGACCGTGAACGGGTTGCCAAACTGAGATTTGGTCAACTGATACAACGCCGAAGGCTTTTTCAAGCCCGGGTTGGGTTCGATGTACGCTACAAACGCACAGTCCGTCCAGATAAAGTTCTGGTTGGTGGTGGTGTCGCCAATGCCTTCGTTCCCGGTGTTCATGATGCCTCCGGCAACTAGGAAGTTGGTGACGTTGAAGAGCTTCGCCAAGAGCGATTCCGTGACAGAATCGGTTGACGTGTATTTGATCCGGTCCACGATGCTGATGTGCTCCTTGGCAGCGCGGAAGGTCGGATCATTTACAACAACAGTATTGGGAAGCATCCCCGACTGTTGTGCGATCAAGGTTGTTGCACTGTCCACGAAAAGAATTGGGTTGGACAATGTAGTGTTCTGGTTCCACGCAAACGTAGAGGTCAACGAAGTTGTATTCCCCCAATTCGCAGCGGTTGTGACCAAGTTCGCGAGATCAAGTTCTTTTCGGAGAAGGATTTTCTCCGTCAAGTACTCGGTAACGTCGATGTCGAGGCGAATCGCAGGATCCGCATTCGAACGGTCTCGGTCTGTCACCAGATGTTTGAGCGTGTGTTGTGCCAAGCTATAGGAAGCGGTCGTCACGTCCCAGGTCGATTCATTCGAAACCGATCCGTTTCCACGGAGGGTCTGGGGAATGATGAGCGAGTTCTTGGAGTAAACGAAATATTGATCCGTTTCGTGCTCAACATTAACACGCGGGGCCAAAATATCCGCAACAAGTCTTTGGGACTTGTAAGCGACGGAGATATTCGACAATGGCCGATTAACACGGATTGAATTTGACTGTGGCATTGTTTGGTCTCCTTATGCGCCGGACACGTGGTTGGGCTGGATCAGAACTTCGATGACGGAGTTCGTAGAACCAGCTTCAAGCGCGATCCCGATATTTTTGTACAACGCGGTTGACGTGAAAGAAGCAGCTCTTTCGACGATGCAACCGGGCCCAGCATTGAGGTTTGATGTGACCGTGTTCGGCCCCACAATTGCCCCAACTGACACAGATGCCGCACAAGCGACTTTGGCTGTGCCTCCAATCACCACGTTTACGGCTTCCCCGGTTGAGGCCGCGTTAAGCGAGACCCCGAGAACAAAGGAAGTGGTGGTGTTCCATGGCAAAACAGACATGGTGCTCGTTGCGGCCCTGCTGACCACAACATAGGCACCAATGCTTTGGTTGGCCATGAAGGACTTCACTATTTGATTTGAAAATTGACTCATAAAGTCAACCTCCATTTTTACTCAGGCCCGGGTTACAACCCTTGGGTCACAAGGGCTCTTGTCGGACCTTCTTTCTGAAGGTTATTTGCCTTCGTTGGCAACCGCAATCAGGGCGTCTTTGTAAGAGACCTGATGCTTCGCCGCATATTCTTTGGCTTTGGTGTCGATGTCTTTCCCGGCTTCTTTACCCATCTCTGTTTTTTCTTCGACGGGCAGTTGCACCTGTTCTTCGCTAGCGAATTCGAGTACGAAAGCGCCAACGGAACTAAATTCTTTGCCACCGAAACTGAACTTCTTTTCAGTCGGCAAAGCTTCCAAAATAGATTTCAACTTTTCACCGCGGGCGGGCGTTATTTTCTTCGCAGTGACTAGCTCTTTAACGCTTGTGCTGATTTCAGACAAACGTCGTTCTTCTTTTATTTTTGCGGTTTCGGATTTCTGGGTTTCCAGATCCTTGCCGATTGCTTCCAAACTTGATTTCAGGTTAGCGTTCTCTTCTGAGAGCGACTTCACCTTTCCGTCGAGTTCTTGGTTTTGCTTCGTGAGTGTCTCGAGATCCATTTTGAATCCCTCCTGTTTTTGTTTTGCAAGGAGGTCGTCAAAATTAAATTCGACCGTCCTGATTGGGACTTCTTTACTGAAAACTGTGGGCACAAAAACTTCCCCGTAAAGAGCAATGATGTCGTCGAGGCTATGCACGGCAGGTGTTTCCCCGCCCAAAAGAGCCACCGCTTTTAAAGCCCAGGCATGGACTTTTTCTCCGATCTTCATGTCTTTGTAAAGCTCAACCGAGACTCGGCTATAGGCCTTTTTCTTCATGAGCTCATAAATCTTTTTCGGGATGTTGCTGAAATCGGCCAAGACCTTTTGCCCGGACCTATATACGTTAGTGATGAAGCCCGCCGATGGCAACTCGTCGGCCTTTAAAAGTTTCTGGGCCTCGCCGTGGCCAAGCTTCAAATAAGGCTTGAGCTGTGCCTTGGTTTCGTTGAAGCCGGCAACAATGGCATCAAGGTCTGAATCGGAGTAAGAATCACCGTTCCAGTTCCCTGTGGAAAAAATCTCAACGCCTTTTATTTCCTCGGTTTCCATGTTATCGCCTTATAAAGCCTTTGTAACTTATTGAGGTTCCGTTGCCACCGATACTGCCTTTAATGGTCATGCTCGATCCCGCGGATACGCAGAATGGATCCGTGTCTGGCCACACCATAGGCAAAAGCTGGTTTGCGGGAATGGCCATGTGATAGGTGGTGGTGTTGTCGCTCAAAATTCTTACTGTTGACGCCGTTGTGGAAATGTAAACCATCTGCGTCAAGCAATTCGTCTTTGCAGTTGAGCCCGGCCAGTTTATGCTGACGTTGTTTGTGGCCTGATCAAAGATCATGCCCGGACCAATGTTGGCTTCTTTTATAAAGTCAGAACCAGAAAAGGCCGCAGGTGCAGTCAGAATTAAGACCATGAAAAGAATGAATTTAAGCCTCATTTTGAAGTCTCCCTTATATGATCAAACGAAATTGGGTTGATTCTGTTATGAATATTTTAAGGCTTCGGGCCAACGCCAAGCTTGATGGCCTCGGCGATATGGAAATTTACATCGGCCAACATGCCCTCCAATCTAAGCTTCTGCTTTAAAAGCAATTCATAGGACCAGTTCTGTTCCTGAACCTTGCCAATCTTCACCGTGTTATCGTCAACCTTTGTAACTGTATCAGCCATTTTTCCCTCCAATTAAAATTTCTTTATAATTCGTGCCATTAACTTCTTTACAGGTCTTGCAAGTCCCGCAGGGCTTGCCCTGATTTGGGGTCCTACAGTACCAACAATCTCCGAGAATGCCTCGGACGTCAAGATATTGCATCTCCTCTACCTTAGAAACCAGAACATCAAGATAAAATTTCGGTGCGTCGTAAGGCCATGTTGCCGCCCTCGTGGCCTGCGATATCACATCAAATCTTTCCTGCCAGTGGCCTTCGGCCTCATGCGTTCCAATGGTCCAGAGATCTATCTTTTTTAAATCCTTTTGTGCAAAACCCTTGGCTACGATTCCGGCTTCAAAACAAACTATGGCCATGTCATAGGCAAACCCAGGGCATCTGGTGTGATCGATTAAGGTCTCTGAATACGTGAACTCTCGAATTGCCTGAAGCCTTGGCATTAGCTTTTTTATTGCCTCGGTTTCAGCCCTATCCCTGTGCTCAGGGTTCACGAGGCAGATGTGATGGGCATGGACCTGATGCTTGGTGTCCTTAAGTAATTTCGCCAGGACGTAAGTGCTATCTATGCCACCACTCCACATCACTAAAATGTTTTTAATAGGTTGCAATATCTGTGGATCCATTATTCCCATCCGTTCCCGGGGATCCATCTATCCCGGCGTTTGCTGTTAAAAGTCCGTTTGCGTATCCACCGATCCCACCAAGACCACCAATTCCGCCTGCGACAGAACAGTTCCCGGCATTAACGGTACCGAGTTTATATCTAATGATAATTTTACCCCCGCTCCCCCCGTTACCTCCGCCACCGCCACCGCCTCCGTAAGCGTCAAGGGTTAAAGCCTCTGTCCCAGCAGGTCCTCCTGGACCTCCGTTCCCGCCACCATCTCCTCCAGCGTAAAAAACGGTACCGGATACAGAGATGGTTCCAGCGACTTGGAGATACAGGCACCCACCAAAAAGGCCACGCGTTCCGCCACTCCCACCCCCACCCATACATGGATCTCCCGATTCTGCTTGAGCACCTGGATTCCCTTCATAGGAAAACCCGTAATCGTAGGCGGAAATACCACCTGTTCTTCCACTGCCGATGCTATTGTCTCCGCCGTCGCCAGAAATTCCCCACCCGGACACATATGATGTGGGGCTCCCGCCGTCGTCGAGTCCACCGCCTCCGCCTCCATGACCCCAATACCCCGCGGAATCGCTACCACCGGAGGCGAGCCCGTTACCTCCGCCACCGCCTTCACCGGAATGAGAAATTTGGTATGAAACCGTTGGGATGGCAGCTCCCGCCGGAGTCGATACAGAATAGCTGAAATTTCCCGGGCCAGAATCAGTTGATCTAAGTGCGTTTCTTCTTAAAGTTATTTGGCCGCCAGTGTTAATGGTACAGTTCCCGGAACAACCTATAATCGTTGGGTCATTCCCGCCATTTCCACCGCTGAGGTTGTTAATAATTCGGAGCTCGCCATTATTAATAATCGATATCGACGAATAGTCTTTAACACTTCCGGCCAGGAGTGTTACAACTGTGCCATTTATGGACAAGGCGCCATCAGCACCGGTGGGCCAAGTCGAAGACGTTGATTTAAAGAATGCGAAAGGGACCTTTACAATAGATGCGGAGAGATTTGTGCCCCAGTTGAGCTCACCGTCGGTGATGACAGATATAGCGTTAAATGAGCCCGCGCCAGTGACCCTCTCAAGTCTTTCCGTGATCGGGTTCCACTTATAACCCATGATCAGGGGAAGAGCGCGACCCGCCCCGACCAAGTGCCGCGGGTTTTATCGATTTGCGTTACCTCGGATGCAGTCGAGGTGGTGTAAGTCATTTTCGTTATTTCCCATGAATCGGCCGTTGTTGTGGCATAAAATTCCTGATTAATACCGATGTAAACAGGCCGCAGATCCGAGGGATCAAACAAAATCTTGTGAGCGTTGTTGTCTCTTGCTAAAGGTTTAACTCTTGGCGGCATCGTTGTCCTCCACTACGGATCTCTTGAATTCAAAGGTGAAATCTACATTAGGAGCATTGCTCGATATCCCCTTAGTTCTCATGATTAGGTCGGCGCCAGGGCTTAGCCTCCACGAGAGTTTGGATATGAAGTTCCCGCCCATGCGGTTTAATGTGACCTTAAACTTTTCCTCACCAGTGACGGAATCAAGAAGTGAAACCGTGACCGGGAACTGCATGTCGGAGTTAGAAACCACGGCCGTGTCCAAAACTATTTCTGACCCGGGCTGGCCTTCGATGATAACGAAATCTCCGAAATTCCCGATATTTCCAGACCGTGGCTTTTGGCGTTCCAATTTAAATTTGTGCACGTGCGAATGTTCGCTAAGGATGAGGTTGCCACCGAGCTTTTGCAATTTATCAATTGAGACCTCTTTGTCTGGGCTATAGTCCTGGAACTTGGTCACGGGCACGAGCAGGGACCGGCAGTTGAAGTGCAGGGGTGGCGTGATGCGGTCCACGAAATCACCTTTCTCAAATATCTTCCCATCGAGCTCTGAGCACACATCCGAGGTTCGGTCGTCCATAATAGCCGAGAACTCATAAGCCTCCACGATCTGGCTCGCAATCTCGTCAGTCTCGTAGTAGGTCTTGCGGGCCGCATTATAGACCTCGGTGGTCTTGGTGCGGATCACGGTCTTCAGCCAACGCTCACTGGTGTCGAGCATTTCCTCCCGCATCATTTTCAAAATCTGGGCCTCAGCAAATCCATCCTTCATGCCTTGCATGAGCACGTTCTTGCCACGCTTCGTGACTTCGACGGCGTAGTCACCGACCATTTTAAAGGACTCGGCTTTTATGATCTCCAAGAACTCTTCCGGCAATAGCTCGGAGTCCGTGAATTTTTTGGTTGAGTTCGGGAGTATTTCTTTCTGGGCTTCGTTGTGGGCATCCTTGAATAGATCGACAAAACTGTTTTTTACAATGACATTCATATCTCTGAGGAACTTTGGCTGAAGGTCGTTGACCTTATCGGGTTGGAAGTTTTTGATCATGCCTCGGTCTCGGACCTGATCCACGAAATCGGCTATGATGGATTTCCCCGCCAACTGTAGCTTCGGAACCATACGAGCTTCGTTACCATCGAGGCTCTTCCTGATCTCGGCGAAATTGACAGAGACTTCGTAGGGGTTAAGTTCGCGGAACTTTTTGACCATTTCTTTTTCTTCAGGCTTTTTCTTTTCCTTGCGTATATCTTTGTCACCTTTCTCCGGGGACGTGTCATCATCCTCTGCATTTGGATCCCTGTCTTCAAAAGGGTCTGGCTTAGGTGCCTGGAACTCGACCGGGCCTTCAGGGTATTTAACGGCTCTGCGGAAATGGTTGACCTCTTCCTCGGTGGGCTTGACCAGCCTTGACTTCATAAAGTCAGACCAGGTCTTGGAGTACTCGAGCTCGTCGTCATCAGTGATTGGCATGAACTCGAATCTGCATTCATATCCTGTGCCAAAATTGGCCTGGACCAGGGGTTGCACAAGCTTAAGGGTTATTTTCTTTGCCAAAGACTTACGGTCTTTTTCTATGGTACCAAGGAACATCTTGAACTGGGTCTCGCCAAGTGAATACGAGCCACCACTGGTTTTTTCTCCGCTGATCCCCATCAGATCCGGGACCAAGATGGCCCTTGAAATCCAGAGGTTGTACATCTCCAAGCCCTTGATGTAGGTGTCGCCGGCGTCACGGTCGCTTTGAATAAATTCAAGGCTCATGTCCTCTGGCACAACCAAAGCCGTTTTTTGCTGTATGGTTTTGATCATGTCGAAATAGCGCCGGATCTCTTCGGGGTCAGACTGTGATTTATATTTACCGACTACGGTTGGACTCGCAAACCGCTCCACGTAGATTGCGTACATGCGCATGAAAAACTTTTTAGCGGCCCAGGCGGGGTGGGCAGCTTTTAAATCTGATTTTCCGTAAGGGTTGCCGAACTCTTGCTGATAGACGTGGTGAAGAAATTTGGTGGGCTTGAACTTAAGCTCGGCCTGATCCGTGGACTGGATTATTTCCTGGACTCGGCCGTACCTGTCGAGATCAAATCTGAAGCTATGCGGGGGCCGGACGTTGATGGATTTATATCGGTACAAGTTATCGGTGCCGAGTTCATACACGGGCTCGGAAAGCGAGAAACCATACTCGAATGAGGACAGCATGTCTCTTATAACATCATCAAAACTTTTCCCGAGTTCATAGGCGTCCAAGGATTCGTTCAAGGCCTTGGTTACGAATTCTTTGATGTCTTCGTTTTCGCAAACTATCTGCCACCCCGAGTTCACTACAATGTCTTTTTTATAAGAAATCGCGGACTTGACTTGATCATCGTCCTTCATCTCGTCATAGATTTTATAGAGGTTGTTGGTAGAGAGTCTGTCCGGGTTCCAAGGGAAATAATAGGAATCCTGGAAATAACTTGATTTGTAGGTGGTCTCGGGTTGGTTTGGTGAACCCGGGAGTGGGAAAATAGAATCGGCCTCAAGGCCTGGGCCTTGGTTTAGATTTGGTTTTTGCGGTTTCTTTTCGGACTCGCCAGTCGGATTCTCTAGCTCAGATGATTTTAGCTGCTTCGTAGGTGTCACCTAAATGTATGCCTGAATTGGCTCCTAATTTAAGAGTGGCTTTTGCTTTAATATACATCTGAAACATGATTGCGGTTGCAATTACATCATCATCGTGCTTGCCTTCGCTAGCGCCAATCTTATCCCCGTCCTGTGAAAATGTCAAAGCCTCCTGCAAAAAGATGATGTCCCTGACCAAGAACTCGGGCTGAAAATTGTCTACGTCATCCAAGCTATCGCCTTCAACGGCCTGCTTTAAATGGTCCATCATTATCGGCTTCGTTATAGTCGTGGTGTCCCAGCCTATTTTGACTATGTCCTTTCTTTCCCTGAATCCGCGGTCCTTGATGACCCTGGTCTCTTTTTCTTGGAGATATAAATTCTGGTACTTAATGGTTTCGTGAAGACCGAGGATCACGGCGTGACCGTGGTTATTCCTTTCCACGGCGAGCAAGCACTTGTTGTAGCGCGTGCACCAGTCGCCGAGAACCTTATAAAAGGCATCCACGGCCACATGCGCCCGGTACCGGAACGCTTCCTGCCTACAGGTCACACACGCTATTTTCAACACCGAGAAGTCGCCATCAATTCCTTCCGCGACGTCAGCGGCGGCGACATAGACATGGCCTTTGGTTGGTTTCTCCCACTGCGTGAACTCGTATTCTGAAATTGTAGGGGGCTGAGTCTTTTCAAGATCCCTGGCTTCCTTTAAAAGGGCCATGACCTTTTTATTGTCGAAGTAAGGATTGCCAGTGCTTAAGAACGCCGTTTCTTCGTCTTCGGGGAATTCTTGGGGGAAGAGTTCTTTCTGGGTCTTCTTTGTGGACCGGCGCCACAACACTTGCTCGTCATCGATGGGGAGTTGGGCCTCTTCCGGGGACTTTGTTACGGTCATCCCATTTAAAGGGAGCCTGTACTCGGGTTGTATCCACCACGGATAGAAATGAGGCCGATACCCGTTCTCGCCGGCTTTTGCGTCCTGGAACATGGTGTATCCGTCATTGCCGACACCGTTGGCCGTGGATTCTATGGTGACGTTCCCGTCCGGACCAACTGTGGCCAAGCTTGCCCTCAAATCGTTGGGGTCGATGTGGCAGATCTCGGAAACGTGGAGGTTATGGACGGCGGTTGACCTTATAGAGAGTGATACGAATATTTTGGAGTTGGTGCCGGCAAAGGACAATTCGGATTCGTTGTATTTAGTCGATTCCGGTTTATAGTCATCGGGCATGTTGTCGTAGGCAATCCTGACTATTTCCCACAGGTATTTCAGAGATTCCTGTTTATGGCTGAGGATGCCTGTGATGGTGTTCTCTTTAAAGATGCAGTCATCGAGCCACCACAGGATCCAAAACGTAGAGACCCCGCCTTGCCTGTACTTCAGCACGTATTCGCGTAGCTGTTGCTGATCCCGGACCTTCTCGTACATCGCGGACTGGATCGCGTTAAGCTTTAAAAGGGAGAGGTTCTTACGCTTGTCCCTGATTCTGTAGAGGTTGGTCATTCTCCACAGCTTTGGTTCCTTCAAGAGCCTTGAGTAGTTCGAGTCTAATGGGTTCATGGTCTTTGAGTTTTTCCAGGATTGTGAAGAAATTAACCACGAGCATGTGCATGTCGGACTTGCCCGGGCCAACACCATCGGCTTCCTGTACAAATGGTTTCCCGTAGGCGCGGTCGAAGAGCTTCTCTATAACGTAGGCCTGTACCGATGGGTCAGCGGCACACTCTACCTCAATGGCCTCGGAGTCGAACCCCCTTTTGACAACGATATGCTTTTTGAAGATCTTTTCACCGGCGGCAATCTTGGCCATCCTCTCCAAGAGTTTATAAGTGGTGATGAATCTATCGATTTCCTTTCTAACTATCTGGGATGGCATACCAGAGTTGTGTCTTCTCCCGCCCGTGGCGAGTTCATTGCTTGGCTTAAAACCGTTCATGTTGATCGCCGTGGAAATTGTTCCACATGGAACATTTATCAGACTTGTGCAGGATTTGGTTCTGGCTCCACAACAGGTTGTGGTGTTGATTGGTCTTGGTTGGTGTTTTGGCCATTCTGGTGGCCCTCCGGTTTATCAAACATAGGGTCAAGCAACTTCAGCTTTGGCTTTGCTGTCTTTTCAACACTGTCTTTGATCTGGGACAGTGCTCTTTCATCCCAGGTCGGTAGCTTTGCGGCCTCAGCACAAATCCAGTCCGTGCAATCCTGCCATTTCCTGGGGTCCATGTTACAGGACTGTTGGAATGCGTCCATGGCTTCTCTGGGCTGGCCCTTAAGCATATAACTGTAGCCCATGAGCAAAAGTTTTTCCTCGTCTGGGGCGACTTGCATGAATATGTCCGCGACCTTTAAAACCTCGTCGTATCTTTGATATGTGTAGTGCCAGGTCATGTAAGCGGTCAAGATTCTGCGGTTTTTTGGCAGTACTTTAAAACACTCATCGAAGAGGTCGAGCTGTTTGTCCGGGTCTTTGCCGTGGACTTCGGTTAAGAGCCTGATCCAGGCATCGGGGAACTTGGGCCAAATCTTCAAAGCCTCCCTTAATTTACCCTTGGCGTACAAATCAATGGCTTCTTTGCCTTCCAACGTCCTTTTAATCATCGCTGTAGGGGTCTGGCTCTGGATAGGAGCGACGTTTCGGGTGTATTTGACCAGATATGATTGCCCGTACACGAATCGGTCTTCTTTGACGATTTCAAGGCCGGTTTTACGAAACAGGTTCTTGAGGTCTGTTTCGGAAAAGCAGTTGATGTGGTCCTTGTGCCAGACCTGCTCAAAGCTAGTCACGGTTGGGCCCGATGTGTCTTCGAGGACATCGTACCACTCCGGGGTCGAGATCAGCATGTGGCCGCCGTCTTTTAAAAGAGAGGCATAATAGGCCAACTTTTTGTCGGGCTCGATCATGTGTTCGAGGACGTGGTAAATAGAAATAAGGTCGTATTTTACGTCCGTTCTGAGTTCTTCGGAGATGGGGATACCATAATAGTTTTCCGCAAACCTTCTAAAAGTCAGCGTGTACTCACAGCCCGTGGCTTTGTGGCCGAGCTCTCTGAAGAAATTCGGCAAGTACCCTGTCGCACACCCAACATCGGCTATGACCAAATCTTTTTTGTCTTTTAAGAAGTCACCAAGAAACTTCTTCACGTAGTTGAGCTTGTGGGTGGTGGTGAGCATGTTCATGTGGGTAGGAGATGGCCGGTACTCGAATCGATAATAATCCCTCATTTTTTCTTCGGCGCCAGCGTCAACTCTATACATCACGGCCCCACAGCCTTTACAGCACAGGAGCTCGCGCTGTTGGTGCATCTTCTTTTCTGTGGTATCGAAGCTATGGAAGTTTTCTACGGCGTCACAGACGTAACATTTCATGGTTTGTCTCCGGTGGTTGATATAGATGCCTGGGACGCGGACACGGTTTGAGTACTCGAAGTCGAATACGTCGATGCCGGTGCCTGCCAGGTTTTTACGAATTCATGCAAGATCTTGATGTTTCCAAAGAATCTTTCAAATTTTTCCAAGGCATAGGCTTGTTGGGGGTCGCTGAGGCTCTGCAAGGGATTGGGATGGGTTTCGACCAAGAAACCGTTGGCGCCTGCGGCTATGCCGGCATAAGTCATGGCCTCAACCAAATCGGATCTGCCCGTGCCATGACTGGCGTCAACGACGACAGGTATTTTTGTTATGGCCTGGATCGCGGGGATTATAGACAGCGACAGATCCCACCTGACGTGGTTCATGTGTGTAGACGAACCCCGCTCGATCAAAACAGGATCACAGAGCCCGCCTTTTAAAAGGTGTTCGGCGGAGCCCAGAAATTCGTCCATGGTTGAGCCCGGGTGTCGCTTTAAAAACACCGTTCTCTTGCTCGCCCCAAGTACCCTGAGCAAGGTGTAGTTCTGCATCTGTCTTGCGCCGACCTGATAACAGTCCGCGTACTTGGCGAACTTTAAAAGAGAGTCGGGGTGATAGTCCAAGATCTCTATGATTGTTTTCATGCCGTTGTCGTGAGCAGCCCTAGCGAATTCAGAGACCAAGGTCTCGTCGACCCAACCAAATTTTTGGCCCGGGTATGTGCCGGCCCTGAACACGCCGCCTCTTAAATATTTGACCCCAAGACCACCCAAAACACTGGCTATTTCATGGATTTGGTCCGCAGATTCAACCGAGCACGGTCCGGCAATCGATATCAGCCCCCGCAGAGGCGCCATGTATCCTTGGACAAGTGGGTATCGCGGCGCTGGCCCAAAATATCTCTGGAATGCGAAATCAATATCTGACATTTAATAGCTCTCCTTGCTGTTGTACCTTTCCCAGGCCTGACGAGCCAAAGATTTTACTTTCTTTGAATTGTAGACCATCTTAGGATCCCCGGTACAGATCCGAATCATTTCCCTGTCCACGAAAGCGGTCCGGCACCATTTTTCTAGCTTTGCGATTATGGCGATGGCCTTCTCTTGAACCGCATCAACCTTTTTCCCTTTTGCGTAATAGGCCAGGGCTCTCTGCATTTCATTCTTTAAATACATGGCGTGCTGAAAAGAATGGTTTGTGCACCACCGCGCCAGATCCGACATCCTCCACTGTATCACAACCATAAAATCGGATTGGATCATTTAAGAATTAACTCCGAGAGAGTTATGACCCTAAAATTCCAGTTATTGGCGAACACGAACAAATCTGGCTTGGCGTGCATGAGCCTTGCGTAAGCACTAAGCCTTTCGGCCAAAAATAATCTCAGACTTCGTGGTGACTTCTTAAAACATGCTTCTATAGTTTTTGGGCCAATGATGCCGTCGGCATCGACTCCAACTGTTTTCTGTAAGCACTTTATGGCGGTGACAACGCCTTGGTTCACGGCCATGTCCATGACCGCAATGTCGTAACCCGCGGGAAGAGCGTCACATTTACACCTGTTCCAGTAATCAATCTTGTAAATGTTTTGGGCTTGCTCAATGGTAAGGTTCGCTATATCCAGTTTTGGATAGGATTTCTTTGATATGCCGTACATGGTTTCGCCACCGGGGTCTCTGGGATCCAAGGTGTACCCACCTTCGGCTTTGAGAACAAACTCGATGGCCTTTGGCCAGTTCTCAATCATTTCTGGTTCACCTCGGAAAGGGCTTGGCTTCGCTCCGGCGTCATCTTCGCACTCAAGGAATCGTTCCTGCGCCTATAAAACCAGAGTGGCCTATTAAAATAAACGACATCGAATCTGTGATCCATGATTCTTTTATAAAGATCGAGACCATCCCAATGCCGAAGACCGTCAGCGAACCTGATTTCATTTATCATTTTTTTTGCCATTAAAGCGCATCCGGCGTGATGGTTCGCATTGCCCTGAACGGTGCCTTTGCGAATGGTTCCGCTCTCATCTGTTTCAAAATAATCCGTGTACACGATCCCGGCACCCGTATTTTCCAAAAGCTCAACGCACTCATCGATCATGCCAGGATAAAGCCAGTCATCGGCATCGACCCTCATCACGTATTCGCCTCTGGCCACCGCTAAGGCTTTATTTGAAGACGACGCCAAGCCTTCATTGGTTTCGTTTGCGATTATTCTCAGTGGGCTCGCGTGCCATTTAAACTTTGCTATTTCGGCAAGTGTGCCGTCAGTGGATGCGTCGTCGACGACGATATACTCAATGTCGGGGTTGTTGCAGGTCGCATTCATGACCGAGTTCATTGTGGTCCATATATATTTCTCCATGTTGTAGGCACAGGTGTAGATGGAGATCCTTGGTAGACGGTTGATGTTGAGTATGTGCGGATTCAAGTCAAGGTAGTCAACAATGGAATCGAGCGTGGCACCAACACCAAGTGCTCTGGCGATGATATTAAGAACGGCGAAATCCTCTTCGTAGTCCATGGTGAGCCTGTATTTTCGGCACACGGATTCCCTGGGCCTGAATTTTAACTGCCCCGTGAAGGGTCCGGCCTTAACGAAATAGGACACGAACTCCGTAGGAGTTTTGGTCGCTTCCGCGGCCTGTAAAAGGTTCTCGGTTCTGAAAACCTCAACTCCGGCGCCTTCGACAATCTCTGGGCTTACGCCGTAGCCACACCCGGGCTCGTTTTGACATCTGTCCAAAAGGCCAAGCATGGTCTCGACATCGATGAGGATGTCGTCGTGTGTTATCCTTATCACCCACTGCACACCGCCCCCATATAGAGACATGAAATCGGCCATGCGATGTAGCGGGCTTCCGGGGTCGCCTTTAAATACTTCTATTTCGTAGTGCGCTAGCAAGTGATTATAGGCATCGCTGTCATCTGGCACACAAAGAACCGTCCTTATCCCAGAGCTTTGGATCCTTTTAAGGATATGTTCGATTGCGGGCACGCCTCCGATGTTCTTGAAGGCTTTCCCTGGCAGGCGCTTGGAATCTGGCCTGGTTGCGATGAGTATGACGGCGTTATCTTTGTGCATTGACGGCTTTTATATCCTCAAGGAGTATGTCGTAGGTTTTGTCCAACTTATCCAGAAGCACGAAAACAATCGCAGAAGACAGTGCGACCCAAACCGTGAACACGAATAAAACGAACTTAAACCATTTGAAATCGCTGTCGTGCGAAACATCCTTTCTCTTTAAAGCCTCAATTTCTTCCTGTTGTTTTTGATCGATGACATCCATGCCCTGACCTCCCTTATTTTCCATTGTTCCATTCCTCGTCTTCATACGCCATAGCCTCTCTGCAATCTTCCATTTAAGCTATCCCTCCTTTTTGGAGTTCAACGTCTTGAACGAAATTTCTCTGCGGTGCATCATAGCTCATCCAGCTCTGGCAGTTCCGGCAGGTCTCGGACCAGGCCTTGACGTTCTTGGTTTTTAAGTTCTCACGGAGTTCTTGCATGGGCTTACCGTTCCAGATCTCTAGCAAGCCCTGTTTGCGGGTGTCGCCGACAGGCATGGTTTCGTGGAGATCGATACAGCATGGATAGGCCATGCCCGCTGAGGTTATAACCAGTCTTTGGCTTGGATAAACACAATATCGGCGATGTTGGAATTCGTCGTGGTCGCAACCCGAGATCTCATGACTCTGTTTTTCGTTCCTGTCAAAGCAGTGGTGCTCGGATACTTTAACTGCGTCGCCCCATTGGGCCTTGACCAGTGCAAAGAAATCTTCGCCTTGGTTTGCTTTTGAAAGAACACGTCTGACCCATAGGTTTGGGTGTCCGAGCTCCGCAAGCGTAGTTATGGTGTCCTTGGCTTTTTCGAGGTCGCCACCGACCCGCATCTGCACATAGGTTTCGGGGACCATGGAGTCCAAAGAAATCATGCACTTCGTCGTTGCCATTAAACCACCCAATGACTTACCTGAACAATTTGCGTTTGTGTTTGCCAAGAGCTCAATGAAGCCGCGAACCTCAATAGAGGCCAGAGGATCTCTCGGATCTTCGGGGTAAATCTTTCTCTTCTTAAGCCTTGCATATTCGACGATTTCAGAGTAATGCGGGTGTAGCGTGGACTCACCGCGCCAGTTGAATTTGAGTGCGGGCACACCGATCTGGAACGCCTCGTCGATGATCTTGAACGCAACGTCTTTGGGCATGAGGCGACGCAAGGGTTTACCGTCATCGGCTTTTTGAGATATGAAGGTCTCGAATTTTGGATCTGGGATAAAACAGAACGGGCATCTGAGATTGCAGGTTGAAGCAAGTTCGAGGTCGATGTTAAGTGGAACCGGTGGAGTTTCGGTTTCAGCTTTGGCCCAGGCTTCTCTGTATTCGGTGTAGTTATTGTACATGGGCATGAATCATAATGTTATCATTTGATAGTTGTCAAATTATTTCGGTTCATTCTCTTATTCCACGTCCTTAATGCCTGTCGCAGTGATGAGGAAATCTTGGAACTTGTCAGACAGAGCCCGCATCTGATCTGGTAAAAGGAAAGCATTGTGTCCGTATATATTCTTAGGGAGGTTTTGCCATGACCTGGACAGGGTTTACATTTTTCAAGAACCTCGTGGACATCGGGGTCCCTGAAGAGCATCAGCGGGACTCTGTGACCTGCGATGTCGTTATCTGGCCCTTGTACTCGACTTCCCAGACTTCAATGACTTTGTGGTGATACTTTTCCAGGTCAGGATCCGATAACTTGTCTTCCATGACAATCCATTCCTGATGGGCCTCTCTGTCATGGTTGCCTTGAATCACGAGGGCCGGAATTGAAACCACCAATAAGAAAATCAATCCTTCGAGCATATCCACCTCTTTAAAGAAAACGGACGGGATAAGAAAAGGGTCAGTTTTTACGATGCCTTTTACAGGCACAATATTTTAAATCTTGATCCCGGGTGTATTTCCCCGTCATTGCCAGTGCCCTTCGGCGAGCTTTTTTCAGCTTTCTTCTTTTCAACTCTCTCTTCAGCCTTTGCATTTAATCAACCCTCCCGAATCTCGAGAATGTGTGGAATCTGGTTTTTATCTTTCTTCGAGCGTTGTGGAGCGAGGCCTTTACGGTGCCAAGAGGAACCCCGGTAAGATCTGCGATCTGCTGATAATCGAGCCTGTGATAATATCTGAACTCGACCATTTGCCTTTCTTTGCTTTTGAGAGTAGAAATACATTTCTTGATTATTTTTATTGTCTCATGACGTTCAAGGCTTTGGGATGGATCGCTTGAATTTTCTCCAAACAAATCGCCGATAGTCGTTCCCTTCTCGTCTATTTCTTCGTCAATACTTTGGTGATATTTCCACTTGAACCGAATCTGATCCAGAAATAGATTTCGCATGATCGTACTGGCCCATGATTTAAATGAGCCCCTGGTCTCGCTGAATCCGAGATCGAATTTTTCAAAGCACCTGGCATAGGTGCACTGCACGAGCTCTTCGGCCTCGTTTATTTCCCGGGTCATCTTTAATGCAAAAAAGGTCAGTTCTTTCTGGTGTCCTTTGAAGAGATCCGCGAATCTGAGTCTCGTCGCATCGTTGTACGGTGTTGATATATAGCCCCGACAGTGACCCCAAATTTGTCTGCTATTTCCTTGGTTGTCATCGACGGGTTTTGGATTATGAACTGTTTGATTTTTGTTGATCTGTCGTAGCGGTTGGAAAAGCTTGTGACAGAAATTGAGATTTGCGGTTGGCCTGGGTTTGCCGTAGAAAGGGTTTGTTGCGGCTGAACCCCGTTCAACTCTGATAGCAACTGCCTCACTTCCTGGAATTGATCGCATTCGATAACTGTCCCCCTATATAGTATTCGATAGCTCACGCTCGGGTTCCTTTGCCAATTTTGATCGGCGCTCAAACATATACTCTTGCTGGGTTGTCATTGGTAAAAAAACTTCGCACTTGCAGAGCATGTCTCCGCAATATGCGTGCGTCTTTGAGCACTCTTGTTTTGGGCCGTCCGGCCTTTCCACGTGGTAGTGATTGAGATCCCCCCAGAGCACGTGAACACTTCTTTTGTGGCCACAGATACATCTCTTCCCGAAGTTAATGACCATTTATAGTTCGCAGAGCAATGTCGCCGTATTTGCTCCTGCGTTATTACTAATTGAAAAGTTGGCTTGGTTCGAAGTCGAATGGCACAGGTTCGCAGGATTAGGAACGGTGGTCGTGCACCAATACCAGGGGTATCTTCGGTAGTGGTCGTGGTGGACTTCTTGAACCTCAACCTTGGTTTTGAACAATTCGCCGAGAGCGTCGTAAAGCTTTTGGGCCTTGTCAACACTAAGGCTTATTTCTTTTCCTTCGATGTTGAGAACTAGCTTTTTAATCTCTATCTTGTGGTCTTCCATCTCAATCTCCTTTTTCTACAGACTTAAATTGGCGCCCCGAATTCCACGGGGCTGGCTGTCGTGCGCTGACCCGTCAGCCTTGGGCCAAAATTTTAAACTCAATGACCCAAACCCAGGGATTCTCTTTCCATCCAAGACCGCGCTTGGCGTTTATAGCGTCCCAGGTCTTTGGAAAATAATCATCACCATGTTTGACGCTAATCTGTCTACCTTCCCGCGAGGTGTGCTGCATAAAAACCTGAAGAAATCCGATTTTTATTTGGGAAAGTTCCGGCATGGCCTCCACGATTTCATCGGTGATCAGATGAAAGCCCGTCGGCCGAGCGGCTTTCATCTATTGGCCGCGCTGTTTTTTGATGATGCTGAGCGATTCCGTGATAGACGCGTTATCGCTGGGCAAACAGATGACCCGCTCGCGCCCATATTCACCTTCCAATATCGAGAGGACCTCATCCAACCATGACGGCCCCATCGCCAGAACGCCTGTAAAATCAAGTTCGACACGCTCGTCCGATTCCGGTTTCAAATACGCTTTAATGGCCAGTCCCGCGTCATGACCCGCCGGCCGCGATGTTAGAATTTCCCCGAATTTTTTAACTTCAATTTTCATTTTAATCCCCAGGCCATCAACGTGATGGTGCCCTTAACCTTATCGAAATTCTTGCTGAGAAGTTTGAGACACTTTTCACCTTGTTCGCCGTAATATACACGCCCATTTCCTGAGATACAGGCCAGCCCGCCGCCCGGCGTAGGGGCATGTAAATTGAGGGCTTCCACTTAGAAACACGCCTATTCCCAATTCCGGTTTGTGTTTGACCCGTCGCACTGACCAAATAAGGGATGCTTCCATCTTCATCGGCATCGGATCGATACCATATCTTTCCGTCTACATCCTCCCACCAAGTCTCTCTCACCCAAAGCCTGTCACCTGGTTGGCCGTAGGGGCAACTAATTGGCATTGAATCCCTTCCCCTACTATCAATGAATTGCGCCTTGTTAATACTCGGATAATAATGACCTGAAACAGCAAGATTAATTTCCTTCTGCTTAATCACCCTTCTGGTCTGACTTTTCAGGCCCTTTAAAATAGATCGAACCATCGGGCCGCTGAATAAGATTGAACGCTCTTTCACTTTTTCCTCAATTCTTTATAGAAAAATAAGGCAGTTAAAATGATGACGACGGCCGTGGCCACATAAACTTCTGTGGTTAGATTTAGAACCGCAACCGCATAGTACATAGCTATGCCCCACCCAATAAAAGACATTAAAAGCAATAACTCGATCAAGGCAAAGCTTCCCTGATCCCATCTCGAATTATCGGGCTTATCCCAGCCACCCCCACCGTTGTCATCAACAGGGGGAATTGGAGGTGGAGGTGGTATGTTGTAGAGCTTGTCCCAGACCTTCTCTCCACCTGGAAGTATTTTCTTGACCCACGTTTGGCCTAGATGGTTGATAACGTATTTGAGTTTGGACACCTTAACCACAATTGGGCCAGTAAATTCCTTGTCACCCTTAACTGGCATTACCTCTTTGATTATTGCCACCTTCTTACTCTTGCTCCACTCAATCACATATTTTTTCCCGTCAACCTCAACGGCCTCACTGGTTGCGGATTCTCCGAGTGGTGTGAAATACAGTGGGAATGGAGCAAGTTCCGTTTGCCTTTGCTTATATTCCATCGCCATGACCTCGACATTTAAAGACGTGGCCTTTGGAATCATTGAGTTAAGATCCCTGGTTTCGGCGAGGCAGGGGAGACTTAAGAGTGAGATGAGGAGGAGTGGTTTCATTTTATAATTGGATTTCCATAGTCAAGCGGAAGCATTTCATCATGCCTTTGTTTGCCGAACATAAACATTTTTGGATCTATTTCGCATGTATCGTATTTAAGATTTAATACACGACATGCAACGCCCGTGGTATCACTGCCGGCAAACGGATCAATGACATATTCTCCCTCATCGAACCAATCTCTTAAGATTTGTTTTACTGTTAAGAACGGCCGGGCGCATGGGTGATGAGTATCCTCTTGGCCTTGGCTAACCTTCTCATAAATTTGTCGCAACTTGCCTTCTTTTCTCATGGGATATTTATCCTCTTTATGTGCGAAAAATAAAATGGGATCTAAGATCGATTCAAATCCTGCGATATATCTCGATGGAATGTAGTTTACGAACACCGTCCATTTGTGTTCAAGATTTGTAAAACATTTTGATGTATCAGAAAACATTCTCATTCCTACCCAAACCAATGCTCGCCCCCCCTTGCGAAGAATTCGATTACCTTCTTTATCCAATTCCTTCAAGAGATCTTTCCAAATATCTTGCCCGATAATATCTGGGCCTTTGCCCCATGGAGGGTCCGTAAAAATACCATCAACAGATTGATCCGGAAGTGACCGCATGAATTCAATGCCATCCCTCAATTCGTAAGTCATTTCCCCACCATTTCAATAAAGTAGTGGCATCTCTTACACCACCAAAGATTTAACTTAATTAGATACTTGAAATTCTGGATGAGGATATGGGAGCAGGTCATTTAGAATCCCTCTTTATACAGATTTCTTAGTAGCACGACTTCTTTTCCTAAAATATTCTTTACAGTTTTGTGTCTGTTGTATTCTAAAAACTTTTCTCTCACTCCAACATGGAAAACAATAAGGAAACTGACCCCAAATAAACCACATGTTAAAAGACAAGTTGCAATCTGGGCAATGGCCCATTAATTGAGAAATAAACCTCTTCAATTTACGGAAATACTTTTTCATTCTTCCTTCTCTATGAGTTTGAGGATATTATTTCTCAAGTTTTCGCACTCCGTTCCCGTATCCGATGTGTAAGGATCTTTTACATATCTATCGGCTATATCGGCACATTCTTTAATCGTGTTCTCCCGCACAGCCTTGGCCTGTTGGTCGAGGAGTTTTTCAATTTCATCGATACGATCTTGAAATGCAGGGAAATTCATTCCCCTAAATATCTTCTCCGCAAGTTCACGGTTCGAGGGGGTCATTTCCTTTTACCTATTTTGGCCAAGCAATTTTTACAGACATAGGGAGCAGTAAGGACACATAGACAGTTTTGAGTCTTTCTAAACTCTCTGTCTATTTTTTCAACCTCTTTTATTGAGGGCCTTGTATATTTTTTATGTTTAGTCACTTCCCCTCCCCCACCAAATCCTGGGCTTTTTTAACTAATTCATTTAATTCGTTCTCGTCAAAGCCATATTTGGCTATATCCACCAACCTCTTGATAAGAGACTTGTATTGGGAGTTTTCATCCATAACTCCTTCGATTCTTTTTTGTAAACCATATAGATAGCTGCCTGTTATTTCCTCATTCGCCATCTTCTTCTCCTCTGGGGCGGGTGGGGTCATTTCTCTAACAACCTCAGGATTTTTTTAAAATTCCATAGGGCATCTTCTACTTCGCTTTTAACCTCTTCCACCGTCCACCCCTTTGAATGAATACAAGATGAAAATCCATCCTTCAAATAATAGAAAGACTTATCGTCGCAATGGCCATAATCCCATCCGTACCAGTAAAAATCTTTTGGCCTCAAAGCACCGTCTCCAATATTTCCATAGGTTAAGCCACCGTGAACTGACAAAGGAATTTCGCCATAATTGTGTCCAGCCAACGGATGGTCTATAGGGACTCCAAGATAAGCACAAAGGGATGCTAGCCCCCTCATAATTAAACATCTGACCCCTTCATCAAACCAGTCCTCGTATATAGTGCCTTGTTTATCTTCTGCAAGTTCCTTAAATGTTTTCATCTCTCCCCCTCCGCTTTGGGCAGAATCAAACTCATTTTTTAAAATCCAATTGAAAGTTTGTTTTCTGTGCCACTTCGTAAAATGTCTCTCTGGTCTTTGTAATCACGTAGGGCAGGAAAACTTCTTGGACCTTGACCATATTGGTTTCGACCAATGCCATTTGAGCCTGAACCCATCTCAGTATTTGTCGCCACGCCACACGTCTGGCCCAGGCCTCAAAGGTGTCACCGTATTTGGGCCGGCGATGAGATTGGCGAAGGATCGTTTCTATTTCTCGCCATCGGCATGGGAGTTTGAACGGTATCTCACGGCCATCGTCCCAGGGATACATGAAAGAAATCCCGTCTACTTGAACTCCGACGAAATCCATGAGGATCTTCGTCGCCCCGTATTTACCAAGGACCTGTTGGAGTTCGGCCACTGTTCTCGTGGTTTCGATTTGCGTAGTTTCCATGAATAGGCTCATGCTATTCCCAGTGAAGCCCGCCACTAGCGATGATGCTCCGGTTGTAGTAGAGATCGCCGTGGTCAGGCCTATATTTTGTTCTCATAAAAATGACAGTGTCCTCACCCGTTTCTGGCCACATCGGAAGCTCTCTCTTTTTAATAATTCTCCACTGCGAGTAGTAGTCGGGGCTTAAACGCATCCAACCCTTGGGCGAGAATTTTTGTAGTGCTGAAGGCGAGTAGCTATCGGGGTCGCAGACCTGTACCCATTTATCAATGGATTCGTCCCAGACATCGAAGACGTTGGAGGTTCTTTGCGTTAATCTGATCTGAACAGGTTCATGGAATCTGGGGTTACCAGGGTTCATCTCGACACCGTTCCAGTCCAGACCATAGAGATCCGAGCCCTTGACCTGGACGTGATCGAGGCCGGGAATATGGACTATGGATTTACCGCCTGCGGTTTCCCACCTGGACACGCCTTTGCCTTCGACGAGGATTGGCGGCCAAGGCAAGTAATCTTGGGTACCTTTGGCGCGGGGGCCTTTGGCGTTCCAACCCCTGGATATGCCTTTAAATGGCCAGGGCCAGTCATTATGCTTTCGGCCCCTGAGATGCGGTGGGAGTGCGAGGTCAGACATTAGATCCACCTTATGACGACGTAAAACAAGCCCTCAGTGGCTCTGTTGATGCACTTAAAAATTTCTTTTATTTGAGCAATGTTGACTTGCTTCTTTTTGCCCTCCATGTTAGCAATGTACTCTGCGAACTTCGTTATCTTCATGATCCCGACCCCCTTTTATTTTAAAGCCTGCCTATATATTCCATGACATCTTCCCAGATACTCAAGAAACTTCGCCTGTAGGTTTTGGCCACAACAACAATAGCCACAGTGAACCCGGCGTAAAAACTAAGTCCACCAATAAGCCAAATCATCTCAATCCCTGTCGTTGTATTTGGCTAAATTGAAAATCATGTCCGTTCTCTTTTGTTGAGGGATAAGGCCTGCGGACATGGTCACACAATGGCCTCCAATCTTTTCACCTGGTGGGGTCAGGACTGGCCGGACCTTGCTTGGATGCCCAAGGGCTATATAGCCTTCATTGTTGGTCTGCCCATATCTCATCCAGTCCGCGTAATCGACACCGTATTCACGGCAGAGTTCGGCGGCCTCATTCGCAAACATCAGATTTATTCCGTAGTGGCAGTTGTTGAGGATGTGCAAGAGTTCGGTTGTCTTCGATTTCTGGTGTGTGACACACTGTATTCCCGCTAGCTCAAAATAACTTTTAAAGAATGTGGATAGCCCGCCACCTACGTGCTTAGGTATTTTCCGCAGTCCTTCGCTGAGATTTGGGTGGAGACCTCTGGTTGTGGAGTGAACTGCAACGGGGCCAAAAACGGCTTCGGTGGTCCCGACCGGGGCTGTGGTACAGACATTTATATAGGTGGGCTTATATTTTTCGACGTAGGCCTTGCACGCTTTTTCAAAGGACTCGTCGTATCTGATGCAGATGTGCATGACATCGAATGTCTCTGGTGCCTCATCTGTAAAAGAAAGTTTTGGATCCAAATCAATGGCCCAGATGTCATAGTGTCCGGCCAAAACAGTGAACAAGGACTTGCCGACTTCGCCCATGCCCACGACTAAGCTTGTAAGTTTTTCTCCCGCCATTCTCTTCTCCTTTTTTCATCCCAGAATGTATTGACCATACGGCCACAATTTGAACATTGCAAAACCGTCAACAACGAGTACTGACTTGGCTTTGGATTATCTGCGTTTATTTGGGTTAGCCCGTCATGGACGAGAATATCTGGCCTGCACAACCTTGTGGCACAGATTAAGTCCTGGGCATCGGCCATTATTGCCTTTGGTTCCGACGGTACTTATCCAATTCTTTCTCCCAACCCTGCGGGAACAATACCGAAATAGCGTAGCGTTGGAACGACACGCCCCGGTTCTCCGCTAATTTGAACTCAATGAACTCTATCTGATCTGGGCTGAGCCGAATCGGTTTAAGTTTCTTGTCGTCGGTTTTCTTTTTACGTTCTGTTATCATTTGTGTGATTCTGTTATATTGATTTGTCTCACGTCAACTGTTTTTTGTTTTTCTTTTTCCACATCCTTTTTGACCACGCCGAAGATTGTGAGCACAACAAAGATTGTGATCACTAGGCCCGACACGACCTCGCCTGACTGATTTCTCTTTTTCATTTTATTCCTCCAAAACCGCCATGGACTGAACCGTGACGAATCTACCCTTATAATCTATAAGGGCGGTTTGGTAGTCGTCACTGATGTTGGTCACCAACATATCTCTCAAGCCTTGCCTTATTAGACTTGCGTTGAGGATGCTAATGAAAATTTTCTTAATCTCTTGCTTTAAATCCACTCTCATATAATCCCCCTATCCTTCATAGATCTGATTTCGGCATTCTCTCTACACCAGGCCTTAAACAATTCGACGTATCCCTGGTTGGATTCAATCTTTTTATTGAGATGGTTGAACTTGAACTGAATCACTTGGTCACAACCCCCGCAAACCGTCCAAACCGGGAGTGGCTTCCCCCTCTTCATATTTAGAGCTCTGACCGATGCCAGAGTTGGCAAGCTCACTGTTTTACCTCCACTCCATATTTTTCGCACCACACCAGTGCTTCCCAGGCATCCAAAAGAAACATGGCTTCCAAGGTTTCGGCGATCACAGTCTTATCTCCCGACCCCTATAATAAATATCGTAGCCTCTTTGCTTGGCGTGAGAAACCAAGCTTTTAACACTGTCTGCGTATATGGCCACATTATCGATAAGATGTTGCCCCATTTTAATATCCGTCAAAAGACGACGAAGTGCGGACTCATTCCCTTTGATAGTTGTCAACATTCCACGGGCTCTTTTGTCCACTTTTAAATATATGACCTTGTTTTCTCTGATCTTAATATTAAAACGTGGCACCCATTTCCGATACTCTTGGTCGGTCATTGGATAAGGAAGTCTGACGACACCGCCAGGGGTTTCGACTCTGTCGAATTTATTGCTTCTCATGATTGCACCTCACTTGTGTTGATTCCAATTTCTTCGGCGAAAACCACCAAATCCATATCCCCTATTCTTTTCAACATCCCATAAATGGCTTCTTTTTGTTGGCGCGGGCCGAACTCTGAATACCTTTTAAGAATCGCTTCAATCAATTTTGCTCTGTCCATAACGTCCTCCTTTCTTTATCCTGATGTTATCAGTTTATATCAGATGTTATCATGTGTCAAGAGCTATTTCGGTACCAGTGTAAAAATTTACAACTGTAACGGACTTGTAAACAAAAACTGCCCCTTGGACAAAATGTTGATTATTTTCGTTTTTTCGTCCGCATAGAAACAGTCTTGCCGTTAAGACGCCTTTAATTTCCCGATAGGACGGATAGGACACCCCCCGTCTTAACGGGATTTTTCATATTTTACGCATCGAATCATTAGCAAATAGGACATAGGACGTTAGAAAGGGAACTTTTTTATTTGTTATTTTAGTTTGTTTTAATGTATTTCCTTGGTTGTGATGGGTAGTGTTTTAGTGCCTGTCTTAACGGTAATTGTTGATTATCAATAACTGCCGTTAGGACACGGCCCGATAGGACACATAGTGTCTTAACGTAAATACTTGGCTGTGTTGGAGTTTGATGTATAACGCTCTTCTTTGGTGTTTCTACCCCTGACCGTTGTGATGACATCTGCGTCTTCGAGGGTTTTTATGAGATCCGACAAGAGCTTGCCAGATAGCCCCCTGATCCCGTTCAAGAGATCTGAGCGTGTCGCAAACCCGGTCTTAAGTATGAATTGGAGTATCTTCTTTTTAAGGACTTCAAACTTGTTCTCGCCTATGGCTATGGTCTTGAAGCTATGTGTGGTGTCCACGCAGACGTTGATGGCGCTGAGGATGTCGGCCCTGCCTATATCAAGCCTGGTCACGCCCTGTAAACCTATCTCCATCTGTTCGTGCCTTATAAGGCAGTTAAGCATCGCCACCTTTTGAATAATAACGGCTAGGCGGTGATAATTGGCGTCCCAGAGACCGCCCTGGTTCTCGGTGTAAAAACCCTGGTACCATTTCTCATAGACCTGCCCAGCCTCTTCGCTGAAATCGATGACGCCAACGAAATCCTTAATTTTATGTAGCTTTTCTATCAGATACCCGAATTTCGCTCTGTCGGCAGTTCTGGGGCGGGGTGAGGGGTTTTTGATCGAATCATGCGAGACCACCCATAAAAACCGCGCCAGGAAGCCCCCGGATATGTCAGATGATTGAATAGACTGCATCAGCCAATCAAAGCTACAGGCGGCGGTGATGTTGAGGAACGGTTCGTGCATTTCAAAGGTCTTTTTCTCAGAATCAATAATGCCGATCCTGCGTTTGATGGCTTCGTTGTCATACATTGACGCCAGGTCTTGGAGCATACCTTCGTAGTGGGACTTATTCTTCATGCGATCCATGAAGCCTTTGAGTTCGTCTATCTTTATAAGACCACACTCGCCCGGGATCCTTAGCTTGTCCGAGAACTCGGATATAAAGGACTCCCTAGACGAGCAATCGCTGATCAGATAGTCACCGTGGATCTGCCGGATCAAGTGCACGGCCATGTTCTGGGACCAGGACTTGCGGTGAATCGAGGATGGGGCGGCGATCAAGAGGTACAGGTTGGGGTAAAGCCTTTTATATCCGAAAGGGATGTAAGCGTTTTTTGACACGACAGAGGACACAATCAAGTAGCTCAGGTATCTATGGAATTGCTCAGGGGCATCGGTTTGTTCTTGAGCGTACTGGATATATAGGTCGGTGAAGCTAACGCCGTTCATACCACCACCATGTCCCAGGCCCGCAAAGCCTCGGAGATCCACTCATTAAAGATCTGTTCAAAAACCTCCCATGGGATCTTGGACTTAATGTAATTGTGTCTGGCCGTCGTGATCCTTTCAAACCCGGACTCAAGAGTCTTGGCCAGATTAGGGCTTGTCTTTTTCAAGCCATCGATCCAGTTGAAGTAACCTTCCTTGGCATCGACTTCGATGATCTTAATCCCGGCCTCGACCATGTTGTCGGACCAAAACGTCTTCTCTTCTACAGTGCCAGCGTAGCCCTGAATTGTCATACTTCCCGACCCCCATAAATGAAATCGCCCAGGTCTTACCCCTCGAGTCCTGAACTGCGACGCCCAGCTACTCGAAGGTGCCTGGACAAAAAAAATCCAACGGCCGAAAAAATGCCATTGGAATATAAATTGGCCGAGCGTCGCATCCCTGAATTCAAAAACAATCTCAGGCCAATGTCAAACTATTTCTGCAAATAATAAATCGTTACCGCTCGTGCCAAGGCAATGCCCATAATTAAACCGAGAACGATGCCACGAAAAAAACAGTACCCGCAGTCTTTTTTATTTATATCCTGCATATTCCCATCGATGCTCATAGTAGTTGTATTTTAATCTGGAATTAAATGGCTCATACGACCATCGCTTCTCGTGGTAATTGTATTTCATCACAGTGGCATCACGGACAACAGAGTCTTGGAACATGGCACACCCGCTAAGAACAATTGAGGCCAACACCAACAGGATTAATTTTTTCATAGAAGTGATTTCTCCAATTTGTCCCAGTTCGCGACCAAGACGTTGACATCATCTTTTGTAAAGCCTTTGGCTTTCCCGAACAACTTCATCCCGTTTTTTAAACGGAACTCGCGCTTTTCCAGAAATCGCTGAGTCTCTTTGTCGTTGATGATCCACGACACCACCCTTATAAAAACTCCGCCTTTTTCCCCTTCCTCGGACTTAATGACTTCGTGCACCCTTTCCTGGATCAGCTTCGGCTCTTTTGGATTTTTCATGAAATAATGCTCCTTTTGTTGTTGACGTAGCGACAGGTCTGCCAGTATCCGCAGTACTTCGGCGAGCAGGCCCAACTGTCCGCTGGCGCAGGCGCGAAGTTTCCCTTGGCGATACCATCAATGACGGCGTTGATGCGTTGTATCAAGGGCTTGAAGTCGTCCATGCCGCGCTCCGTTATAAAAGAAACGGACTTTGGCTTCTTTAGATCCACTATGTTCTCGACAATGATGGGTTTAGGGGGCTTGCCAGTCTTGGCCTGATCGAGCATGGCGTAGAACGTGAATTGGGCATCGCTGGCTACCTTGTCCGGCGACCACGTCTTCTTTGAGGTCTTGAGGTCAACGATGTTGCCAGCTTCAGTTTTCATATCGATGATGCCAACGAGATTATGGGTTGAGGATTCTAGGTTGAGCTCAATCTTTTCCTCAACAAGAGCGGGTTGGTGCTTACCCACGACCTCATCCATGAGCACGCCCGCGAGCCTTGCCGTGGAATCCTTGGTCTCGGCGACAACGATGTCTTTGCCCCTGGCCTCTTCCTCTGGATCCAAGTAAACGCCTTCGTGCTTGACTATCTCTTCATAAGTTGACACCGCGCAGTCCACAACGTCTTGCCTTGGCAGATCGGTCCTAGAACTTATCTTCTGAGCAAAGTTAAGTTCTGCGCCCTTATGTATGGACGAGCCCCGGGCCAAAGCACCTCCGGGGGGGGTGATTTCTTTCTCTATATAGCGCCTGCGATAGGCTTCACCGCATCTGGTGTACGAGCTTACCTGCGAAGGGCTTATGATTGGTTTCTTATTTTCTATCACCGAAAACCTCCCCGGCCTTGACCTGGCCTTCGGCTTGAATGGCTTTGGCCAATGAGGTCTCGCCAAAGACTTCTTTAACGGTTCTATCGCCTTCGCTGATACTGGTGTGCAAGCCCAAGAGGTGGGAAATGAGATCCCCGGGCTCAAGCGATGACCCCGATAAGTATTCATCCCATTGTGCCACGGTTACGCCCAATTTAATGAACATTTCCCGCAGACTCGCTATCCGTTGTTCGGGACGGCCCGGAGAAGTCGATTTCTTGCCGTCCAGTAGCTTCACGGCTACGCCTTTTGCCCGCTTTGTATATGCTTCCACCAAAGACACGGGTAACGAGGCTAGAATCGCATTTCTGACCGCTTTTGACATGCCCGACTGTATGGCCATGTTCTGGCGGTCTTCTTTGAATGGGATATAGGTCTTGGTCTTAGAAGCGTAGTAACCCCTGGGCACCGAGTACTGACGCAGGGTTCTCACGTTGGTTTCGTAGTCCACGAACACGCCCTCGACTATGATCCGGTCCGGTCTTTCTTCGAGGATACGGGCACCATTGGAACAGTTGCCCCAACGCCGGGCAAGAGACATTGCGGCCTTAACCGATGGCCCCTCAACGTAAGTGGTTCCACCCATATCGTTTTTATAAGGGATGGAATAATAGGCCTTGGATGCGAATTCGGGAATAGTGTCGAGTTCGGCCAAAGCGTCTTTTGCGATCTTCTCAAACGAGCGCGGCCTCTGCACCGCGATCTGCATCTGGGACTCGTTTTCAATCTTCATGACCCTGAGGCCTTGCTCAATCATTTGTGCCGCCGACCCCTGAACTTCTATTGCTGATTCTGTCATAGAAACCTCCACATAAATAAGTTGACCCCTGTCAAATCTGGTGGGGTCGGATCCCAAGAAATGACAGAGGTCTATATAAAATGTGGCTACCGAGATGAGTCCGACCCCATCGATAACTGCTATCAGGCTACATCATGAATTCGTGGAAATCAAGTTCTGACGTAAATAATTTCCCTACACTGCCAGAGCTTTCTTTCCCCTCGTTCCCCGCGCTTGGCCCAGACGTGAATAATTAATCTATTGCCGGCATGTAACCAGGCCTCAAGGTGAGCATTTGCGCCTAGTTTCTGAATATGGTCCTGGACGTGGTTGCCAGTTGTGGCTTGGACCGCGAGTACGCCCATCTTGTCAGATCTAAAGGCGAGAATGTCGGCAAAGCCTGCGAAGTCGAATCTCTTATTGGCGAAAGTGACAAACTTTTCAACGATGAAGGCTTTATATCCCTGCCCCTCAAGATAATTCTTGGACCGTGCGTTTGTATGTGGCATCAGTCGTACTCCTTTTCGAGATCTGATTTTAATGGTTTCAATGGTATTTGAGGGTACATTAAAACCCAATCGTCGTCATCGGGGTCGTTGGGGAACACGACTTCCTTGCCCAATTGATTAACGGAGCAAATGTAGACGTGGCCTACGCTCGTGATTTTTAAGAACTCATCCTTGGGCCAATGCTTCTTTCTAACTCTTCGGCCACGGACGATATTTGTAAGACGCATTCATCACGACTTGGATGTCGGAGTCCGGGCTGCCAGGTTTTGTCCGGCGGCGAGGGTTGTGCCTACGATGGCCGAGGTCGTGGCCAACCACTCTGGATTAATTCCACCGACTTGGAGGGCAACAATGGATTTCTGGATCTCGGTAAGAGCCGATAGCCAAAACTCTGTGGTACGGAACACACCCTTGACTTCGGACGTATCAGATTTATCTGCACCACGGAGAATGTTATAGATGGACTGAAGGGCAGTGGTGGCAATGAGTTGGGCCTGGGCCGGGATTACTCCGGTCAAAGCGGCCGCAGTTGAACCAAGCGTGCCTACCAAGACCACGGCAAAGTGGAACCACTTCTTTGAGGACTTGGCCTCTTTATAAGCGTCAATTACTTCTCCCGCTGGCTTCTTGATCGCGAATAGAAGCTTCATTTTCTCTATTAACTTCGCCATGTCTTTTCTCCTTTACCACTTTTTTTGAGAACGTGGGCAAAACCCACGTCCACTTTATTTTAAATCCCTCGAAGATCTTAGCCAGAAACTCGGCCACGATGTCGCCTTGGCACGTCCAGGTTATCTATTTCTGCCAATATGGTGTTGTTCTGCTTCATAATCCGGTCCCGGGCGCGGTCAGAGTTTGCGCTGAATTTGTCGATCTCTTCCGCAAGCCTTTCCGTAGCAACCGTGAATCTCGTCGTGGCCTCTGAACTTTTTTCCATGATCTCTAAGACCTTGTTGGCATCTATGCCATTATCCCTGCGCCGGCGCTCCACGAATGGCTCGACGTCGTGATTGCGGTTCCACCACTTGAAAAAAATTCTGTTCAATGACTCTTTAAAAATTACCACGAAAGCCAAGAGCAAAATCCCTATGGCATTGACGAGGCTATTTGGGGTTATGATTTTAAATAACTCATCCACCCTGGTTGCATTCCTTTAGCCTGAGCAAGACCGGGGCTACGGCCCAGACCAAATATTTGGCGGGGTTCTCTTCCACCTTTTTCCTCAAGAGTTCAAACTCCGCTTCTTCGAGCTCAATTCGGTCAAGGGGATGCTCACCAATTTTTATCGCAAGCTCTAGGCATCGCAATTGTTTAATCGCCGAGCCCGGGCCTTGTTCAAATGAATAATAAAGACTGTCGGTGAGGACGTCTGAGACCTCGATGCCTTTGAATATTTCCTGATCCCGAGGCGGGTTTAATTTTTCATGGATTCCGGTTAAAGTTTTCATCCTTTCAAGCTCCCGTAGAAGTTCCCTGCGTTAATTATTGTAGTTGTGGCAAAAACGACCCTGATATTTGCGGTTTCTCCGGCACTCATGCTGAAATCTTGCGAGAATGAAATCGTGTTATTCGCGGCTGCTGACGTATTAACAATCACGTTTGCCTGGGCAAAAAATGACCTCCCAGTGGTTTCAATTCCGATCTGATCATTATGCTGAGACACGGCGCCCCCCTGCGTGAATGTGAGAAAAACACCGAGGTTATATATGCCACTTTTAGGGGCAGTGAAAACTCCACCGGAAAAGTCATTATTGCGATCATAAACTTCTGTGAACAAGGATGTTAGAGTCGTATTCGCAGGGCCAGAGCTAACCGAAAATGCAGTCATTGTGGCCATAAAAGCTGGCTGTAATGGATACAGAATTTCTCCGGTTGGCTGGGCCTGAACTAGGTCTGTGGTCCCGGGAGTGTTTGATGCCGATAATTTCCAGACATTGCCATCGCTGGTGTCAATGCCATGGCTCCATGTGGCCGTGGTTGTGCCATTGATGTAATTTAAAAAGACATCGTCTGTTCCAGATGCGGTTAAAAGAGCCCCCGTAGCCCTGAACCGGGCCTTTTCTACACCGCCACAGGTGACACCAATGATTGCAGAGGCAGGAAAATATATTCCATCGCCAGCGGTCCCGGACTTCTGGAATGACGCATTTGAAACTGAGCCTGCGCCCGCGGTCACAATTCTTGAAAACAACCCGTCCCTGAACCTAAATGCGGTTTGGCCAATATCGTAGCTAGCATCAGCTTTTGTGCCCCCTGACATTGGCACAATATCTTGCTCTAACCAGTCAAACTTGGCCTCAACCTCAGATGCCTTGGCCCGCGTGCTCGCTATAAGTGTTGGCCATACTGTCCCCGCCATTTGATCCTCCTAGTTCTCGGCTTCTCTTAAATTAAACGTGGTCACGAATGTGTCCAGGTTCGTTCTTTTCGACAAAATTTTAAAGTTTTTCTGGTTAAACTCAATTGAGGCCGAGGTTTCACTGGCCCAAAACAATACATTTGAACCATCTGCCGTACTGGTGTCTGCGGCCCAGTCCTTTTCATCCCAGAGCATGACCGAGCTCGCCGAACCCTCCCTATGATTAACGTCTACGCGGTCTAAAATCTCCAAGTGCGGGATAAAGACTGTGTCAATGGAAAGCTCGTTTCTGAGGTTCGAGAACTGGTTCACAAGCCTTGTGGCCACGAACTGGGCACTAAAGGTATTGGTAAAAAACGTGTTCTCGAGCTCGTAGGTGCGACGACCATATTTCCACACATCGGACCTGACATCAATTGTGGTCGCTGACCCGGCCTCTATATAGCTTGTTGAGGTCTCATCCTCCAAGTATTTGAACCGGACATGGGTGAAGAGCTTGTCTATGGCCTCTTTATAGGCGTTGACCTTAATGACGTTAGGTTTTCTGAACCCCGCGGAGTAGAAAGAGAACACGGGCTCGGTTGAGTTCGGGTTCCTATCGCCAAACAATAGTCCTCCCGTGCGCGTGGGCGCAATGATGAAGTTCTCGATCTCGGCAATCTTATTCATCATTTCCCATACAGAGAAACCTTCCCTTGAAGTCGTGGTCCCAAGCCCGGTGATGATCTCTGTCGTGGCCTGTATATCCCAAGCCGTGGACGTGATGAAGTTTCGGAACAAGTAATTGCCGGATCCGTCCGTGGCATCCCTGATCTTGCCAATGATCTCTGACGACGTCATCGAGTCCGTTATCCCCGTTACCTCTGAAGCCCTGGTTTCCTGGAAAGGTGAAATTATGGATTTGCAGTTGATAGCAACTTCTTTATTCGGGGGCGCGATATCGATGTCGGCGTCCATGATAAATATCCCCTGCGTGGGCTCACTGGGGTATTGATTGCCGGCGCCATCGGTATAGCCCGCACTCAAACGCACCAAAGTCCTGTACCTGGTCAGGTAGCCATAGAACATGCTCGCGCCATCGTATTCGGGGTTGAATTCTCCGAAATCGTTTTTAACAGTGACGTTTAGGCCAGAGAACACGAATTGGTTGAGCCTTTGATCATCGATTGAGATTTGGAACGAACCCCACTTTGTCACATATGCCGAAATGTCCTGCCAATTGGTTTCATACAGGGCATCGCTCATTTGGCGCCGTTTGATTTCAAGCTTTCTAAATGGCCTCTTGATTGTATCCCTGAGAATTCCTGAAATGTTTTTTGCGGCCACCGGAAGATATTGACCATTCGGGGACCATGTGTTGGGTTGGTAAAGATTTGGTTGGGCCGTCTTTGAAATCGCCAATTACTTGGCCTCCGATTCTCCGAGCTTAAGCAAAACTTGACCGTGATAGTGAGATGTCCATTGCGCAGGATTGTTCTTGCACGCCGCTGATAGCATTCTGAACTCGGCCTCTTCCAACTCTATGTCTACACCATCAATTTTTATTTTAAGACCAAGCTGATAGAGGTCAATGGTATCTTCTGGATTTTTACCCATGGTCATGCCAACTGCGGCTTTGAATAGGCGTCTATAGGTCGGTAATTGCTGTCCTTCTGATTCCTGGAAGTCATCGCTGAAGTGAGATAGTTTTGCATCCACATTTTTGATTATTTTCATACCTGAACTTCCTTCGTAAAGATTCTCTCCGAAAATGTTTTTGGGCGAGATTGTTCCTGTAGAATTTTGGTAGAGACTCCGTTTGCGAATTCAACGATAGCCTCCATGTCCTCTTCTTTTCCCTTTGGTAGCTGGTCGATTCTAACGGCAACGACAAAACCTTCCTCATAGTTGACGTCGTAGTGGTGGATTGCCCCATCTTCTGCGAGAGTAATTTTTTCTATGCTTTTAATGCCCATTTTTCACCTCTATGTGGTCTGATAAACAAATTGTCCAATCACAATTTTTCTATTGACGTTCGTCCAGGCCCCAGATGCCCATGTTCTAAAGCAATTCACCGTCGCACTATTATTGCCCAATTGGGCTAAGGCCGGGGTGGTCAAGTCTGCCCCGTTATCATAGGCTCGGCAAGCTGTCCATACAGGTTCAAGGGTATTTGCGCTTGTGAACGGGAGAGTGAAGGAAGCACCGGTGGAATTGCTTGTACCATCTAAATGGAACCAAACCGTGACGGTTTTCCCAACTTTCTTGTAATAAATTAATTTGGTGTTGAAGACGGACCATCCCGTAACCGTCGATGTCGCTCCATAATCGGTGTAGGAAGTGGTGTAGACATCGGCTTCGATAATGAGTGCGGCGGCCCCTCCGGCCGCAATTCCTAGCGCGTCCCCGGAGACTCTATAGATACCAGTATTGGTGTCGTTCTCAAATGAAAATCCAGGGGCGCTAACGCTTCCATCAGGGATCGTCAGTTGCCCAGTTTTCAGTGTAACCCCGGATGTATTGATGACGAATGTTTCGACCGAGTTTGCAGAAAAACCGACTCTGTTGGCTGTTCCAGAATACATCCCGCAATTTGTATTCCCATTGAAAGAATATGATGGCGCACTTGCGCTTCCACCCGTTGCCAATATAACCGTGGCATGTAAACCCAGGCGATCTTTGATGTTTTGAGCTATGGCAATGACTTCGTCTTTTACATTGTTGTGGTGTAGAGCAATATAGTTGTGATAGGCCGGGGTACCGTCGGCGTGAGCGGCTGCCGTTGTTGAGTCTGCACCCCTGGTCAAGCTCGACAGGACTGAGGTTGCGGTGTTATTGGCACCGTACCGGATGGCTTCGGTTTCGACGGTGATAAAGCCCACGGGCGGGAGCAATGTCGAGCTCGCAAGCGTCATTGACGTCGCACCCGCGCTGACGCCACCATTCAGCGTCGTGGCGACATTATTCTTTAAAATATAGAGGCTACCATCGCTGGGTACGGCTGTGGGAAAATCGGCCATGTTAAGCTATCTCCTCGATTATAATTTTACCGCCCATGCCAGAGACCTTGTTGTTGTCAGAGAAGCGGAAATCAAAATCATTGGTCCATGCCACCTCATAGGCGTCCCCGTTCCATGTCGTTGATGTCAGGAATGGCATGAAATAAAAAGTGGTCCCGGTGTCGTAGATGTTCTGAAGCTGAGATGTGAAGCTAGCGGTCAAATGCTTCCACGAGATCTCGCCCTTGTATTTTTGGTCAACGATGAACATGGTGACACCGCCATTGGGCATTCTATGAATTACTTTCTGCTTTGCGGTCAGAGGCTTGTAATTGGCGGCACTTGGGTTCCTTTCAAAAGAGAGCATGACGTCACCTATATAGAGCTCGCCGATTCTTTTCTCGGTGTCTGCGGTCATGGCCAGGTCAACTTGGACTTGGATGGAATTAACGGTTATGGACGCAAATGAAAAATAATTTGAGGCGTCTGAATTCGTGGTCTTTGTAATAGCTGGCGTGAACGTGTTTGCGGTGACGCTGTTGTAGAAAATCCTGAACTGTTTCAGGTTATGATTCTGTAAAAAGATCTGGCTTATGACGGTGGCTGTGGGTAGCTCAACCGAGAATATGGTCGAGGTATTGGTGCCATACCCCACCGTTGTCCATTGTGTGTCGCGGTCGTGGTCAATGGCGTAGTTCACAGTCGACGTGTTCACGGCGTCAACCTTTGCCATGGTAACGGTCCCAAACTGATTCCTTTTAAAGAAGGACATTGGCTGTGCCATTACAGTGCTCCAAAGGCTACGGATTCGTTGTTACGACGCAGGGAGAACATTTCCCGGTCTATAATCTTCGCCAGTTCTCTCACGTTTTGCTCTGAGCCCACGAGCACACCCACGTTTACGGTTATATTTCCACCACCAATTCCAGAATCGGAAAGTGCGTCCCTGGTCCTGTCGTCGTCGAGAGGGATCACGACCTCTTTCTTCCCGGCCTCACCTATCGTCGCCAAGGTTCCACCCTGAGTTGGCAAGACCATGCCTCCGCTCGCCATCTGTATCCCGACAATTCTGGCCACATTTGCGAGACCAGCGGTGACAACGGCGGCCGCTAGGGCAAAGTTAAATGGAGGTGGTGCACTCGCCAAGGCCACATTTGCGGCTCTATAGGTATCGATCGTGGCCGAACTTATGGCCGCGGCTTTACCAATGGCCGCCAATTCTTTGTTCTTGGACTGCGAGAGCGAGGATATGAACTGAAGTGTGTTCTCGACGTTTTGCATCCTGAACTTATTGGCTTCCTCTTCGGCTTTGCGACGTCGCTCAATGGTCTCAAGATCACGCTGTAAACGGGTCTCGTTGATCTTTCTTGCCTCGTCCTCGACCTTTTTCATGTTCTTAAGGTCTTGCTGGCGCAGGCGCTCCCGGGTCGCATTGGCTTGCTCGGTTTTGATCTGGCTATCCAGAAGCCTTTGATTTGTAATTCTGGTTTCTTCGGCCTGGGCAAATAACATCGCATCGACCTGGTCGTGGAGCTTTTGGCTTGCGGCTTCTATGTCAATGCCGAGAAGTTTAAAAAGATTACTGAGCCCAGGGATTTGCGTAACCATTATGTTCAGAACCGAGAGCATGTCTGCGAAAGATGACACAAAAACGAGCCCGATGGTTTGCCCCAGGCCTCCGAGTTGATTTATGCCAGAACTTATTGAGAGAAGGCCATCAACAACAACCTGAAGCGCAGGTGCTACCGCTTGACCAATTTCTTCTTTAAGGTCATCGAAGGCATTCTTTAAACGCTCGATCTTACCTGTGGTGGTTTCAGCGGCGGCCGAAGCTGCGCCACCGAACCTGCTATTGACCTGATCCATGACGGCCGCAAACGCCTGCGACTTCGGGATCGACTCGTCTATCTTAATTCCGTACCTGGACAAGGCCTCGGTCTGTCCTTGGAAGGCCTTGCCGAGTAAAAGGGAGGCTGTATTTAAATCTATGCCCATGGCCGCGGACAAATTGAGTGCGGCCTGCGTGGTGTCCTTAAGTTCTTTCCCGGCCAGTCCGAAGGTGGTGAGCATGGCCTGGGTCTTTACTATGGATTCGTCAGAAAAAGTCGTGGTGGTCTGAAGGGTCTTGGCGTACTGAAGCATTTCCTGGGACAATTGTTCGGTGAAAATTCCCTGGTTTTTTAAGGCCACATTGAGTTGGTTCGCGGCTTCCTCGGATTCGAGGAAAGACTTCACGGAACTGACCACGAATGCAGTTAGCCCCGCGAATGCGGCCGTTAAAGCCAGGGTTGAGCCCTTGATCTTGCCCAGGCCATCACTGACCTCGTCTTTGAGCCTTATGAGTAGGCTTGCTTCTTTCTCGCCAGCCATTACAGTGCCCGCCTTCGTCGTTGATAGTTCTCGTTGTCCTTGGCCTGGGTTGACTCTTCTGTCTTGGCCACGGCGAGAACGAATAGGTTAAAAAGGGTTGCTTCCATCACTGAATAATCTCCGTCGGGGAAGAGGATTTGAATGGGGGTTTGGCCATACTCTTTTGAAGCAACATGAATGCTAAGTATTTTGTTTTTATCGAAAAAAAAAGACGCTTCAGGCCTCTAAAGCGATTCAGGGAGTGGTCCAGAATAAGAGCGTAAAGGCGAGTGCCAAGATTAGGATTTCTAAACAAATCCTCGACAGTGATGCCATTTTCTCTACCCCTAGCATCACCTGTCCCAACTGGAACCAGTTTCGGCTCCACCACGCCAGCTTCAATAACCGCATACATATCCCTTTGGAACCGTTGGACCTGTTCGACTGTATTGGCTTGATCCGGCTCAGACCTGCGGCGAGTAATGAAGTCGGTGAAGATCTGCGGCATGTTGTCGGCGCCGAAGTCGATTAGCGGGTTCAGTTTTTTAATTACAAACTTTGTCCCCTCGACCCTGACCGTTTTAAGGTCTTGGATTCTGGCCTTAAGCTTTTGCACATTCTGCATGAGACCATCCCTTTTAGTATGAGGCCGTTGAGTTCTGGAACGTGATCCCTATATCCCTCGATGTCGTGGTCGGGCTCGGGTTGTCAACGAGAACATCGTATTTAATTTCCGTTGTGAGAATCTCGTCTGAGCCATTGATTTCGGTGTCGCCGGTGGCATTGTAGACCTTGGGCAAACGTATGGTCATGGCATAGAAAGGCGCGGCTGTGCCGGATATGGCCCGGCCCTCAAAGTAAAGTTCGATGGCGCCTTGCGTGGCCTGGATCATGCGATCATAGGTCGTGGAGGTATCGAACCTGTTTTTGACCGTGAGCTGAATATCTCTCCGTGTCGGTGGTAGCACGTCAACGGTGATATTGCCCAGGCTTCTGGCGTCGTCGTCGCTGACGATATTGTTGTTGATGGTGAGCTCAAAGCTTTGTATGGGCTCTGAATTCGTTGAGTTGGCCGCATTCGATTCCGTATTGGAATATTTGAATTTACCGTCGACGAAAGTAAACGGATTCACAGAGCTCAGGCTCAAGATAGCAATGATGTTATCGGACAAAAGCGTGGAGTCCTTGAACACGAATTCATAGCTGACCTTAACGGCCTCACCAACGGCGCCGGTGATCTTGAGCTGATTGCAGCGACCACCGGTATAACGCCAGACATGGCTCTCGCCTTTTCTGACATTGAATGAGAGCTGGTTTATCGCGGTCGTAGTGTCAAAGTTCCCGGCCGATACAGAGTGGGCGAAGCCACCGCTGATTGAGTTCGATACCAGGGCACCGCCCAGAGCGTTCGCGATCAAAAGCACGGATTCCTGCGGGTGCAGGTATTGCTCGAGTGTGCCACCAA
>ERZ761584.52-NODE-52-length-41437-cov-53.343845_pt1 | contig 41437 bp, 45 predicted proteins | sample MGYA00512168_ERZ761584 | MGnify/ENA primary metagenome ERZ761584 (study PRJEB28899, sample SAMN03785564) | bioreactor sludge metagenome | biome: EBPR Sludge; feature: EBPR Bioreactor; material: 0.22µm filtered reactor supernatant | place: Saint Lucia: Queensland...
TGCAATGGCACGATCATAATCACGTTGTTGCGTACCAGCGGGCGCGTCGTCCCATTCGCCCGTCAACCATCCGGCGATATTGTCATCATGTAGTACCTTGTAGCCGTTTTTTTTGATCGGCGTAGCCTTGTAGTAGCCCCGCCACCCGTCTGTTTGTACATATTGCACGCGCGCTATCCCTTGCAATGATCTTTTGAGATCTTTTATTGCGCTATTATAATCACCCGTCCTGTTATACGCGTCGAAAAACTCTGTATATTTTTTTATCATATTTTTAAAGTACGCCGGCTCTTTATAATAATGCGCCGGTGAAAGCGGGCAATGTACTACCCGCAATCATCGATACATTAATACCCGCTTGTTGGTAACCCCTGATTGATTTTATACCCCTTGTCACCTCCTCCCGTGACGTTCTCTTGCATGTACTCGTCACCACCACCGTTGTTGATCTCATAAAATACCCGTTTTATCTCCTCTTTTATGGTTTCGAGTGTTTTTGCGTCCTTGCCCTTTAAAATGCCACCATCAAACATGCTGCCAAACATGATCCGGCCGGCGATCCCGCCGCCAAGATAATTTTGATATGCACCAATGATCGCTTGTTGGCCGTTATTAATGATCGCCTCATTTCCGGCTTGTGATAACAGATCTCCTATATCAACTTTTAATGATCCACCGCGGTACGATACATTGCAATTGATCCAATTTCCCTGATCTCTTAAATATGTTTTTATATTCATGATATTGCTATTGATGGCCTATTGTATAAAGGCCGTGTTACTATTAATTTTTTCGAGCATGATTGCATCTTGTGAGAGCTCTTTTTTGAGCTCTTTACATAAACGCGTGATTTTTGCGTCACTGTCCGCATCGGATACAATTTCAACTTTGAGCGTCTTTTCGCTTGTGCCCTTCCAGTATCCGACAACCTCATAGGCGGTAAAGCCGTCAAAATACTGCGAGATTATCTGCATTGCCGTGCTGGCCTCGAGCTCATGTGTGACGTTGTTTGATCCAATATAGATATAATATTTTGTCATGTTTATAACTCTTTCGTTGCTTTTAATTTTTTTCCGTTATATTAAAAGTTTTTGTTCTTTTTTTTAATGGCTCGAGCATTGTCGCTTGTGTTTTTTTATCCAATACCAGCAGCATAGGAACGCCCTTTTTTGTTCTATATCCCCCCTGCTTTTTCCAAAGTTCTTTTCTGTTCATGTTATGATTGCTTTTTATTAATTGCTTTAAAGAAGGCGTCGACGGCGTTTGTGCCTTCAATTCCTGCCATGATCCTCTTTAGGTTTGCTGTTGCACGCGCTAGGGCGTGCGCTTTGCTATCGAAAGAGAAGCCGACGGCGCGATAGATACCATGAACGATCAAAGCATGATGGCCAAAGATAGTGTTGTCACTGTGTTTTATGGTCTTTAATTGGGATTTCATGTTTTTAGTAGTTTTGTTTTATATAGCTTACTAATGCATCAACCTTTTGTGCTGTAGTATCTTTTAGTTGTTGATAAATAGATAAATATTCCTCATTTTTGTTGTACGTTTCAACGAGATCACGAAGTAGTGTTTTTAGGTTTGGGTCTTGCATATTATTGGATTATTTTATGTACTTGCGCTGAATAATAGAGCATATATGCGATCAAAGGCAAAGCCAATAGAGCGCCTTTGATATAATAAGAATGAATAATTTTTCTTTTTTCTGCTGGCGTTTTTTGATTTTTGAGCTTGTCTTTGATATGCATATTATGTAACTTGTTATGAGTAATATAGCTATATATTGTATGCAATAACATGTAATACAATATATATTTATTATATAGCAGATATACATATGATTCGTCAACTTTTTTTGATCTTTTGTTTATATTGCGATATAAAAAAGCCTTGTTGTAAAATGATATTTTTTTCTGGCTTGTTATATAAGGTTTTTGGCAGGTAGCCTTTTTTTAAAAAAAAAATTTTTTTTTTTTTTTTTTTTTTTTTTATTATCTTTATTTAGAAAAAAGACTACCTACCAACGACCTCGCACCCTTCACATGATTGTACACTTGTCAAGTTTTGTTGCATAATAACTGTATCATTTTTAAAAGGTGAAAAAACGTGTTAAACGATCCTTATAAAATAAGGGTAAAAAATACGTCGCAAAGTATACATTTTACGACGTTAAAAATACCCTTATTTTATAAGGGCTCTCATGTTAATTGCATATATAACCCCTTTTTTATAAAAGCCCCTTTTTATTTTTTAAAAATACCCCCTATATATTGTTGATCTTTTATATTGCATTGTTTGTTTTATGGGAGGGGGGGGAGTATCCCCCCAAAATAGGTACCATCTTTTTCTGTATGCCATTAGCACTCACGCTACCAGACAAAAATTTTGAAATTATACATAACTACAGTATAATAAAAATATGTCAACATCGAACTCATCGTACCTATCATTTATCAAGTGGTACGTAATGCCGCCAAACGAGCGACAACCAAAAACACAAGCAGAACTAATGGCAGTGCTCGGCATCACTAATCAAGACGTAGCAGAATATCAGCAACGAGACACCTTCCACTCTGACATCTATCGAGAAGCTCAAAATTGGGGTAAAATGAAGATTCCAGAGCTTCTGCATACTTTGTATCAAGAATTCAAAGAAACAAAGAAACCTGCCCTTCTGGAAACATATAAGAAACTTCTTGAAATCGACAAGAAGGAAGGAGGGAACTCATTTAATTTTGTAGTATTAGATCCAACAGATGAGCAATATAAACAAATCATTGCAAGAGAGGCAAGACATATTACGATCAGCGGCGAAGAATCACCTGCTAAACTTTTGCCAACTGATTAATCGTAATTACGAAACAGCATGGTTCCATGAACGTATTGCTGAGGTACTTATGCGTGCACTCAAAAATACCATTGAGAAAAAAAAGACACGTATTATTTTATCGATACCTCCGCGGCACGGCAAAAGCCAGATAGCATCAATCTACTTTCCAGCGTGGGCACTCGGACTCTACCCAGAATTAAAATTCATTCTTACTACTTACGGTGCAGAACTCTCAGAAGATATCGGTATGAAGACACGTGACGTTATCGCGAGTGAAGCATACGGAAATATTTTTCCAAACACACAACTGCGAGAAGACACGAAGTCAAAAGCAAAGTGGATGACGAAGGACGGGGGGTCCTATACAGCTGTCGGAATTGGTGGTGCAATTACAGGAAAGGGTGGAGATTGTATTATCATCGACGATCCGCACAAAGACCGTGCCTCGGCCGAGTCGGAAACAGATAGAAAAACAGTTTGGGACTACTATCGGTCAACGCTCTATTCTCGATTGGAAGGATTCGGTACGATCATTGTCATTATGCAACGGTGGCGACAAGATGATCTTGTTGGACTCCTATTAGAGGAAGATGAAAAAATTAAGAAAGAAGATCCGGAGAAGGCAGAAAACTGGGAGGTAATTAATTTTCCCGCTATTGCCGAGGAGGATGAATTTAATTCCGAGGGAATTAAATTACGCAGCAAGGGAGAAGCATTATGGCCAACGAAGTATCCGATTGAATTTCTATCACTCATACGACAGCAATCACCATACTTTTGGAGTTCACAGTATCAACAAAACCCCATAGCACAAGAAACAGCAGAATTCAAAAAGGAGTATTTCCGTTACTACGAACAAGCGGATCTCGCTGGCAAGTATTTACGGTATTACACCATTGTAGACCCTGCTATTTCACAAAAGAAATCAGCGGACAACACCGTTGTATTAACACTCGCAAAGGAAGTAAATGGTCCCAATATATACCGCATAAAAGAAACAGCTAAAAAAATGACGCCATCACAGACCGTTGATGAAATTTTTAGTCAACAAGCAGAATTTCGATCTGAAGTGTGGATTGAAACAGTCGCGTATCAGGCAGCACTGAAGTTTATGATTGAAGAAGAGCGTCGAAAACGTGGACAATTCTTTGTTTTATATGAATTAAAATCACAAACAAAAAAAGAGGAGCGTATTCGTGGGCTCCTCGGGCTCTATCAGTCGGGGGTGATGTTCCACCTACCAACCGCAGACCTCGATTATGAGTATGAACTCCTTGCGTTTCCAAACGGAAAGCACGATGACCGTATTGACGCGATGGCGTACCTCCTTCAGGCAGTGCGGAATACGAATTCATCAAATACAGTGAAGCAATTTAAGCCGAAGTGGTTGTCGTATGGGAAAAAAGCTTCGTAAGACTAGACAGTTGTCTAGTCTTACGGTACTAATTCTGTTATAATATTGACATTATGTTTCAATACCTCAAGAAAGACGCGAACGGAAAGGCTGTCGATTCTGTTTCAGCGTATAGACCAGACAAAAAAGTAAAAGAAATAACTGCAATTGTTCAGCGTGATATGGAGATTGGCCGAGAGATCCTCGAAGAAGAGTACGAGGAGTTTAATGGGCGATCAGTACTAGAAGAAATTAATGAAAATCAGAAGCGTTTTAATTCATACGTTCCACCAAAATCAGATGACGCTGATGAATCATGGCGGGCACAGACGGTGCGTCCAGTAACACGAAATAAATTAATTTCAATTGCGGCACATATCACCGCACAGATTCTCTATCCGAATGCGTTTGCACAGAATAATCGTGATGAGGAAGATCGCGGAGCAGCAATGATCATGCGTGACTGTATCGAATGGGTAATTGATAACTCAAACTATTCATATAAGTTTATTCAAGCGGTGGTCGCAGCGCTCACTGATCCTGTTTGTATTGTGAGTGCAGAATTTGCAAAGGTAATGCGTACAGTGAAGGAGAAACAGAAGAATGGTGGCTACACTATGAAAGAAATTGTTGACGATATTTTCAGCGGATTTCAATTTAATTTGGTGCAAGCAAACGAGTTCTACATTGCAAACGCATACGAACCAAACATACAAAAGGAACGATTTGTTGCTGTACGACAGTACAAAGATGTTGAAGAAATGAAATTAAAATACAGCAAGTACCCTAACTGGAAATATGTTACTCCCGGTATCCGAACAGTGTTTGATAAGGAATCAGATCTTTTCTATGATCAACAAGACGAAGACGGAAACGATAACCTTGTTGAGGTGGTGAAATATTATAACCACGCCCTCGACCTCGAGCTCACTTTCATTAATGGCGTTATTATGTGTGACCCGGAGAACCCTATCAGTCGCATTGATAAAAAGTATCCTTTCGCAAAGACAGGGTATGAATTTTTGCGTAATGGTGAATTCTTCTACTACAAGAGTGCTGCAAATAAGCTCGGTTCTGACCAGGAGTTGATTGATACCATGTACAACATGGTGATGGATGGCACCTTCCTTGCGCTTATGCCTCCTATGGCACTCTATGGATCTGAGGATGTTGAATCAAACGTTATGGTTCCAGGTACCATTACCTCATTTAAAGATCCAAATACAAAACTTGAATCAATCGCACCACGATCAGATATCCGTGCGGGGCTTGAAAGTATTTCACTCATTGAACGATCAATGTCAGAATCATCACAGGATTCTTCAAGACAAGGTATTAAAAGTAGTGGCGGAGAAATGACTGCATATGAGTTCGGAGAACTACAGCGAAATGCACAGATCGGACTCCAACTATTTGGAAAGATGATTGGATTTTTTGTCGAGGATCTTGGACAGCTCATTGCATCGGATATTGTTCAGTACATGACTGTTGGAGAAGTCACTGAGATTACTTCATCATCTGGACGACTCAACTTTAAATCATTTGTTCTTCCAGATAAGATGGAAAATGGAAGAAAGGTAACAAAGAAGATTCAGTTTACTGATGAGTATTACGATAAAGAAAAAATGACACAAGAAGACATTCTTGATAATAGTTTCAAAATCATGGATGAAGAAGGTGGATTTGATAGTAATGTACAAATCTATAAAGTAAATCCAGACGCATTCCGATCGCTGAAATTTAAAGTAAAAATCAAGAGCGACTTCTTGGAAGTACCCAACAAAGCACTCGAAAAGGCGCTTAACCTTGAGGCATACGACCGATTGATCCAAAATCCTACTGTTGATCAGGAACAAGTGACAAAAGATTTCTTGATTGATGTTTATCGCCCCGGTGATGCAGACAAGTACAAGCGCAAGACACCAGCAATGCCACAGCAAGATGGTGGGTTTGAGCAAAAAGGAGTAAATCAGAACACTGTCGGTCAACTTACCAAAACTAATTCTCTGAAGAAGATGCTTCAGAGCGCAGCATAATGAAAAAAACAACCAAGAAAAACATAGATATTAACGAAGCATCCAAACACCTCTTTGAGGTATTGGATAAAAGCGCAGAATTACGGCTCAGCAGAACCGGTAATTTGGTATACAAGGGGCACATTATTCCACAAGACCAGAAAAATCGTATTGTTTCAGAAGCAAAGACAATTCTTGACCTTGAATTGTGGTCTATTTTGATGGACGACATGAAACAGGTTGCGTGTCGTAAGATGTACGAAGAAGATGTTGATGGTGAATTGAGAAAAGGAGGAAAATGGATGCTGTATTTTGTAGACGTTTTAAACAAAAAGCTGTATAATTTAAGCAACTTGAAAAAATAATAGAGGCCTCAACCAAGGCTGCCAGATTACGAGTGTTTTTTATGGCGGTGAATATTTTTCCTTGGTTGGATATTCATCACCATAAAAAACATCCGTAGTATCAACGGGTGTTTTTTAACGGTAACTCTTACCTTTAAGAATCATCTTATAGAAAGAGGTTATAAGAATACGGCAACCCACGCCTTAGTTGGGGAGTAAAAATTATGGCTGACGACCCAGCAAAAAATGGAGGTTTAAAAGAATCAGACTTCACTGATCCCTCAACTCCAGAGGAAAACAAAGAAGAAAGCGCTCCAACTGAACAGCCATCTGACGATAAAAAGTCTGATGACAAGAAAGAAGAAGCGCCAATTGACTATAAAGCCGAACTTGAAAAAAAAGAACGTGAACTTGAACAAGCAAGATTTCTCTTAAAACAGAAAAATATTGCAAGTAAAGAGCGTTCTAAGGAAGGCGAAAAGTCAGAGGATGACGAACCTGATGCAGATCCTGCACCAGACGTTACCGAACAACTGGAACAATTCAAACTAGAGCAACTATCGGATTCAATTGCGGAAGAACTTTCTAAAATTGAAAATCCTGATGAAAGGGCTTTGACTGAATTCCACTTTAAAAATTCTGTAAAACGAACTGGAGATACGCGCGCAGCAATACGTGCAGATCTTGAAACGGCTCGTTTTCTTGCAAACAAACCACGCTTTGAAAAACTATCTAAGGAATTAGAAGTAAAAGAAAAAGCAACACCATCTGATGGTGCGGGGAGTGCGGGGAATCCAATAAAGGGTGATCAAATCAAAGATGCTCCACTTAGTGATGCTGACCTCGAGTTGCTAAAACGGTTTGGTATTGATCCAAAAACTGTTACTAACAATTAATCATTTAATTCTTTATTATTATGGCACGACACAATGTAAAAATCGTTGACCAAGCTGGCCACAATGTGGTTCCTACTCGTCGTTATCAAACAGACGCTGGAACAACTGCAATCGTTGCTGGGGAACCAGTAATGCTCACCACTATCGGAACCAGTGTGTATGCTGCTGCTCTTACTGACGGTAAGCCTGTCATTGGAACTGATGTATTCTGCGGAATCGCAGCATCTGATTCTACACACACAGCTTCAGCAGACGGAGTTGTAGATGTATTCTTGCCTCTTCCAGGCGTAGTGTACCGAGCTGCTGCTAAATCTGCTGCTGCTGCTGACTCAGACGCTGAAATCTTGGCACTTGCTAATAAGCGTGTTCCTTTTGACCTTACGTCTTCTGTGTACACCGTTGATACAGCTGCTGCTGACGGCGCAACTAATGGTCTTATCCTTACTGGTACTGGCAACTCTAGCACCAGCGAAGTTGACTTCATGGTTTCACTTCAAGCAACTCACCTTGCATATTAATCCTAATTATTAATCTAATATTATGAACACCTCATCATTAAATCCGAATATCGTCAAAACAGCTTTGGATAAAGTTTTCTACCCAGAGTTTAATGGCGAAATGCATCCGGGTCTCGTTACTGCTGAATCAAGTTCAGTGTTTAACATTGAAAGTATTGATTCTTCAGCGGTAATCTCTGAGATCTTTGCAGGCGCAGGACTTTGGGATCTTAAACCTGAAGTACAAGATGTTCCAGAGGCTAACTTTAAGGTTGGCAATCAGCAAACATTTACTGTTTCTGAATATGCTCAATCTCAAGATATCTCAAAGAACCTCTTCGACGACAACAAATTCGGTGTTGTTAGCCGCGCTGTAGCAGACATGGGACGAAAGGGTCGTATGACTCGCGATCGAAATGCATTTGCTATTTTCCGCAATGCATTTACGACTGCTCTTACCAACGATGGTAAGGCTCTCATTGCTGATGACCATGCTACCCTTAAGGGAATCACGGTTGACAACAAGCTTACTGCAGCACTCTCTGAATCTTCATTGAATGATGCAATCATCATGCTTGTTGAACAAAAGTCACAAGACGGCGTTATCTCTGGTTCAATGCCAAAGACCCTTCTTGTTCCACCAAAACTCTTCAAGACTGCATGTGAAATCACTGAATCAGAACTCCGATCTGGAACTGGTAACAACGACATGAACGCGTACTCTACAAAGTACAACATCACCGTTGCTATGAGCCCTTGGATTGGAGCTGCTGCAGGAGGATCTGACACTGCTTGGTTCCTTCTTGGAGACAACCACTCTGTAACCCGATGGGTACGTCAGGGTATCGAAACAGCTATTGTTGACTGGAAATTCCAGAGAAACAACAACTACATCTACAAGGCTTCATTCCGTGAAGTTGTAGGAGCTCTCGATTACGCTGGTATCGTTGGATCTACAGGTCTCAGCTAATAGTTCTTCTTAACCCTTCGGGGTTAAGGTGCTGGGGGTATTGGTCGATCACTGCCTCTAGCACCTTAGCCCTGATCGGCATTATTAAAATAATGATGAATTTGACCACATCTGTAAGTGGGTGTGAGGAACCGAAAGGCTATATATTCATCATGTAAACACTTAACCCCATGGGAATAACAAACTTTGATATAGTTGCAGCAAACGAATTTCGTGGAGCAATGACCGCTGACACAGGTTCTATCGGTACTGCTGAACTTGCTGATTCTGCTGTTACCTTTGCAAAAATTGCAATTGGTAGCGAATCACGAACAGCAACTGCTGATGGAACAGGAACTGGTGCAATTACTGCACCAACAGCATTCCGAACATTTGTAGCAGTCACCTCTGCAGCTGCAACGAACCAAATCGCTTTGCCAGCTATCTCTGCATCAACAATCGGTCAAGAAATTTTCTTGACTGTTGGTGCAAACGGATATGAGCTTATTACTCCAGCATCAAGTAACAACACTATTAACCAAGTTGATAGTGATGGTACAAACCAACTTGATGTTGCTGCAAACACTACGGTTCGATGTACACAAGTTTCATCTACTGGTTGGCTCGCTGAAACAATTGCAGCTACTACAATTGCTGTAACTGCTCCAGACAACGACTAGTTCTGACCATTCTCCATCTATATGGTGGGGAAAGGTTAGTACTCGGTGAGTACTATTAATAGTTAATACAATTTTTATGGCACGAGCTTATCGAAACACACCAATTAAAACAGCTACCACAACGACCGTTAAATCAGGCGCTGGCGTATTGAGATCAATTACCATCCTCGGTGGTACCGCAGGAGCAATTACTGTATACGACAATACCGCTGGTTCTGGTACTGAAATCTGTCCACAATTTACACCGGGTAACGTTACTGTTCCTGTAACACTTACCTTCGATACAGTGTTTGCTGTTGGATGCACTATTGTTACCGGCGCAGCAACAGTACTTTCTGTTTCTTGGGAATAATTAAATAATACTGTTACAATATAACAACATTATGTCTCCTGACTTAGTAAAAAAACTAAAACTCTTTCTCACTGACAAAGAAGTTGCCACGTTTATTGAACAGTCAAATGCGAACGAGAAGCTTCAGAAGCTGATTGAATTACTCACCGCAATTGTTTCTGAAGAGAGAAAAAATCCACTTGCTGGTATTGAAATGGTAAAAGGAGAAAAGGGAGACAAGGGGGATGATGGATACACACCGACTAAATTTGTTGACTATTACACACCAGAAGAACAAGAAGAACTAAAGAAAGATCTTCTTGAACTTTGTACGCCGGAACGTGGTATTGATTATTTTACCGAGGAAGATATTGATGAGTTTATTAAACTCGTAACTCCACAAAAGGGCGTTCACTATTTTACTGAAAAAGAAGTAAAGCAATTTAAAAAAGAAATCACCCCAAAGAAGGGGGTGGATTATTTTGATGGTGCACCTGGTATCCCCGGCAAAAATGGTAATGATGGATCTCCAGATACCCCAGAGCAGATTGTTGATAAGCTCAATAAAACAAAGGGATCTGTAGAGCTTAAGGTGTTGAAGGGGCTTGATGAACACATTAAATCTCATATACCAAAAACACTTACTAGTAAAAAATTAAGAAGTGGTGGTGGACAGACAACTCTTGTTAGTGGTGTAAATATAAAAACAATTAATGGTGAATCTCTACTCGGTAGTGGCGATATCGCAATATCTGGATCTGTAGCTGACGGAGACAAAGGAGATATCACCGTGTCTAGTTCTGGTGCTACATGGACTATTGACAACCTCGCTGTCACGAACGCAAAGATAAACGATGTCGCGTGGTCAAAGATTTCAGGCACACCAACAACTCTTTCTGGTTACGGAATAACAGATGCTGTTGATGGAGCTGGTGTTGCAAACAGAATCGCATACTGGAGCGATGGTAATACCATAGACGATTTGGATACCATTACATACCCAGACCTTACCGAACTATCATATGTCAAGGGTGTAACATCTTCTATCCAAACACAATTGGGAAATAAACAACCACTTGATACACAATTAACGGCAATTGCGGCACTTGCAGATGCAGCGGGTGTTTTGACAAACGATGGTGCTGGTAATCTATCTTGGGCTGCTGCTGGTTCTGGTGCAAATACAGCACTGTCAAACCTCGCTTCTGTTGCTATAAATACATCTCTTATTTCAGACACAGATTCTACTGACGACCTTGGTTCATCAACGATTGCATGGAGAAACCTTTATGTTGATAAAGTACTGTCTACAGCTGGAACAGTACTAAATATCGAAACACCAAACGGAACCACAGCTACTGGTATAAATATTACAACGGGTTCTGCTTCTGGTGCTGGGAATGGAGGTGGAGGAATACTTATAACCGCAGGAGACGGAACTGGTGCTGGGAATGGAGGAGATATTAACTTACAAGCAGGTACTGGTGGTGCAACTGGACCAGGGGGAGCATTATCGCTTGCTGCTGGAAACGGAGGAGACGGTGGAGGTTCGTTTAGTATAACGGCAGGAAACGGAACTGCTGGTAACGCAAATGGTGGAGACGTAAACTTCACCACTGGTTCAAGGTTTGGTTCTGGACAATACGGAAAGTTTAAATTCCTAAACATCCAAGCTGATGATGCTGGTATTCTTGATTTCTCTGGAATTACGGTATCTGCAAAGACATACACATTCCCAAATGCTTCAGGAACGGTGGCTTTAACGTCAGATTTGTCATCATATCAACCACTAGATACACAACTTACAGATCTCGCTGGACTTTCTTACACAGGAAACGCAAATAAGGTTGTTCGTGTAAATGCAGGAGAAACAGGATTTGAACTTGCTACGGTTAGTAGTGGAGGACTATCTTGGGGTGATTCTATTTCTGGAACAACAGCAGACGGAGTAACACTTACTCTATCTAACTCAGCAAATGACGGCGCTTCAGCACTAAAAATTGTTGGTTCAAACACACAATCAAACCAATCAATGCTGGCAAACCTTGATATTGGAACGTCAACAAATGTTGCTGGGATGCTTATTAAGGGTACTGGTTCTAATACCGTTGGTGATGTTGGAACTGGTAGAAACCACCTGTCAATCTGGGGCAATACAGCAAACAACAACAACACGGCAATCTCTATTGCAAATGGAACATCATACACAGAGAATCTATACATAACCATGCGTGGTAGGTATGTCGCATCGTCATCGCTATTAGACAGTGCTCTACATTCTGTAACATCAACGGCACTTGGCGATAACGGTGCAAATCTTTCTGAAATCATTTACGCGCCATCAAACGATGCGCAGTCAAATACCTACACCAACCTGCTTCAAGTAACACAAAGTTCTGGTAGAAACATGAACACTGGTATTGATGTTACTATGACGAACAATAGTGGTAACCTAACTGCTGTTACTGGCGCATCAGAAAATGGTCTTGATGTAAAAGTTTCCAGAACAAACACAGGAACAACAATCACAGACACCGCTGGTTCTGCTGGTAGATTCATACGAACAAACGTAACAAACACTGGTGCTGTATACACTGTATCGTCTCCCGTTCTTGCTGTTGAACAAGTAGCAACACAAACAGCTGGGACACTCACTGTCTCTGGAGATATTCTAAAACTCACCGCACCATCAGCAGCGTCATTTACTGGAAAACTAATCAACGCACTAAACAATACAACACCAGTATTTACGGTTGATAAAGACGGTAATGGTGCTTTTGCTGGAGATGTGACTGTTTCTGACGAAGCGTATGGGGCTGGATGGAATGGCTCTCTTGAAGTTCCAACAAAGAACGCTATTTATGACAAGATTGAAACACTTGGCGGTGGTTCTGGGATTACAAGAACTGTCGTTGTAACGTCTGGTTCAGCAACAATGGGGTCTACTGCTTCTACCGATTATGTCTACTTTGTGGCTGGAGCGCACACCATGAGCCTCCCCGCGGCTTCGGGAAATACGAACCGCTACACTATCAAGAATAACCACTCTGCAAACATCACTATTGACACAGCAGGAGCAGAAAACATTGAAGGCGCGGCAACAATTAGTATCGCACCAGAAGAATCAGTAGATATTATGAGTGACGGAACCAACTGGTTCGTAGTATAATTAAAAAATAATTTATGGCATATTCACCCAAAAACCCAAACGGACAAGCAACAATGGCTAACTCAGAGCCCGTTGTAATTGCGTCTGACCAATCAACAGTACCAGTATCAGTATCTGGTGTATCAACAGCAGCTAATCAAACCACCATCATCGGACACCTCGATGGTGTAGAAGGTCTTTTGACAACTATTGACGCAGACACGGGTAACATCTCTACAAAAATAGACACCATTGCTGGTGCTGTTGCTGGAACAGAAATGCAGGTAGACGTCCTTACAATGCCAACAGTGACAGTTACTGCAACAAATCTTGATGTCCAATCTGGTGGTGCTGACCTTGCAACATCAACACAAGCTGGAGCAATACAAACAGCCGTTGAGTTGATAGATGACACTGTTGCAACACTTGGAACAACGACTTACACAGAAGCAGCAACAAAAGGTCTCATTGTTGGTGCTGTACGCAGGGATGCTGATACTACTCTTGTTGATACAACAAATGAAGTAACACCACTACAAGTAGACGCTAATGGTAGATTAAAGGTTGAAGCATTTTCAGGCGAGACACTGCCAGTGTCTTTAACATCAACAACAATCACTGGAACAGTAGCAGTAACCCAATCTGGCACATGGGATGAGGTTGGTATCAACGACTCAGGAAACTCTATTACGGTAGATAACGGTGGAACATTTGCTGTACAAGAATCTGGTGCAGCACTAACAGCGTTACAAATAATGGATGATTGGGATAATGCAGCATCAGATGGTGCTTCAGTTTCTGGTGATGTTGCGCATGATTCTCCAGACGCTGGTGAACCAGTAAAAATTGGTTTTAAGGCAATAGCACATGGAACAAACCCAACCGCAGTTGGAGAAAACGATAGAACAAATTGGTATGCAAATAGACACGGGATACCTTGGTTTATCGGTGGACACCCAAACATAATCACAAAAGAATTTACGTTTGCAGATGCAGATGGAGCACAAACAAACGTTGCCCTTGTAACAGTATCAGCAGGAACAAAAATAGTTGTTACAAAATGTACCGCTGTGTGTGATAATGATAACACCGACGACATTAGTGTTCGTATTGGTTTTGCCGGAGCAACACTTAGTGCGGTATCAACATCTGGTGTAACTGGCATTGTGCTATCTCATCCTGGAATAGCTGCCGGGTCTGGTATTGTTGAGGGAACCGGTACGGGGATTATAGGAATTGGTGCTGATGGAGAAGATCTCCGGATTACATGTGATGATCCAGTTGGCGGATCATTAAGGATTGTTGTAACTTATTACACGATAGAATCTTAAAACTATATGGCTATTTTAGGAATGATTAAAGCAGCTGGGATAATACCAGTATTTGGTAGTACAAGCGCTGCCCCAGAAATCTTTCTAAACTGGGTTGATAACTCACCATTGTTTAAAGTTTCTACATGGAATGCATACAGTAATGCAACTATATCGTTTAATCCGATTTTTGTACCCCACAAAGTAAGTTTTAATGTACCAGCCATACTCGTTTCTGTACCAGGAAGTACTGCTAGAACATTCTCAATTTCATTAGGTCTTTATTCTTTAACAGGAAGCACGCTGTCACTTGCTAATAGTGCAAGTCAAACAATTACTATTACATCAGGTATATCGTGGGTATCTTTTGTTACATCAGCAACTCAAGCAATATCAACAGGACAATGGTATATTGGATTAGGAATTAGATCTGCTGGAACATCAAATCTTTCAATTGCTGGATTCTCATCTGTGGGTATTGGGAATAATCCAACGGATGTTTTGTTAAATGCAAGAATGACTGCAAGTTCGACGGCAATGCCAGGATCAATCAATACAACAGCATTAGATCTTAGTGGTACAGATGCAAACAGACAACCATATGTAATAATCAGTGCATAATAATATGGCAATACAAGCAAAACTACAATTTAATCAGGGAAATCTACATGCTGGAAGCGCTAACGGTATATCAATGTCAAATGGGACAATGCATATATTTGGATTTAATGTACTAAACAGCATTTCTTTTAATAATGTAATGTTTCCTTTTCGAGCTGGAACAAGTAATGTTTCTTCAACGTTTTTAATGGGACTTTATTCTTTGACTGGATCAACACTAACTCTTGTAAATAGTGGTTCAAATTCTTTTGGTTTTACAGATGGAAACCCAAGACATCTTATTCAAATCACAAGCATGTCTACAACATCAAATATTACGCCAGGTAGTTGGTATATTGGTATTATCGGTCTAACGAGTGGAGCTAGTGGAGGTTTTTTTGTTGCACCAAATCAATCATATAATATTTCTAATAATTTCCCTGGTAAATTATTATTTGGAAGGTATTCAGCCAGCACAACAGTATTACCATCATCAATAAATACTACCGATGTAACACAAACCGGTAATAGTTTTTATAATATTAATATAATTATAACAGCATAATATGGCATTAAAATTCTTTTTAAACCAAACACGATATTACCCATATGAACAGGCTTTGGCAAACCAAATAGGCACTCTTGCATTTCAGTGGGTATATATTCCAGATAGTATATCTTTTAACAACGTAAGTATGATGTACAGAGCCAGCGGTAGTACAGCGAAATCCTTAACTGCGTCTTTTGGGTTATATTCACTTACTGGTTCAACACTTACCCTTATAAACAGCGCATCTGGTTCCGTTGCGCCAGTAAACGGTGCGTTTACGTCGTGGATGTCGCTTGCAACATCAGCAACATCAAATATAATTGAAGGGGAGTATTATTTTGCACATATTATAAGTAGCGCTGGTGCAAGTACAGTCGAGGTTCCACAGGTTGCCGCTGGTGCCTTTAATGTTGTCACCGGTGGAAGTACGGGAGCGGCATCTGTATTCCACGCAACCTATTCAGTAACAACCGGCGCTTTTCCAGCAAGCGTTAATGTAACTGATACAGTCAGAATTGGTCAAACGAATAGTACGACTAGAGTGTACATGGTGCTAATATCAGCTTAATAAATAAATATGAAAAAACAAAAAACCAATGTAAGTGTTAGTACGGTAAATGAATTATTAGAACAAGCAAGATTTAGAGAATCTTTTAAAATGTTACCGCACGGTGATACATTTAAAGACCTATCAACAGTAATTATTATACCAATAAGGGGAAACAGAGAAGAGAAAGAAACAATATATTGTGATAACTGTAAAACAAAACACGAAGTAACAAAAACAGTAATAAACGGATTAAGTCCAATTTTTGTTGAAGCATACAAAAGACTCATAAAACCAATGAACGTCCCTGTTGTAGAGATGATGGTACCCGGTTATGAGGTTGGTGATGCATATAATACTGCAATAGAAATGATATTAAATTCTCCTGGACTTAAAGATTTTAAATATGTGCTTACAATAGAAGACGACAATATCGTACCATTTATACCAAACAGTCAAGGCCCACTAATGATGTTGTATGAGTGTATGGAAAAGGGCTTTGACATTGCTGGTGGTCTATATTGGACAAAGGGTATACCATCTATGCCGTTACTTTATGGATTTCCAGAGGATAAAAAAGATTCAGTTTCTGGAATGTTTAGTGTAAGATACGATTGGAAAGATAAACCAGAAGGACCAATAGAGTGTAATGGACTCGGTATGGGTTTTACTCTTTTTAAAATGGATCTTTTTAAAGATAAACGACTTGAAAAACCTTGGTTTAAAACAGTTAATGAAAATAATGAACAAGGACAAAAAATGTATACCCAAGATCTTTATTTCTTTGAAAAAGCAAGAGAACTTGGTTATCGAGTTTGTGTAGACACAAGGGTAAAGGTTGGACACCTTGATGTTAAGAGTGGAATTATATATTAAAAATATTGAAAATATGAAAAAAGAAGAAATAAGAAAAATTGATCTTGCTTGTGGAAATTCTAAAAAGGAAGGATTTATTGGTGTTGATCTAACAAAAAATGGAACACAGGCAGATATTGAGTACAATCTTATGAATTTTCCATGGTCATTTGCAGATGACGAAAGTGTTGATGAATTATCGTGTGTTCATTATATAGAACACATACCACATGGAAATGGATTTAATGATCCGTTATTTCAATTTATGGATGAAGCATACAGGATACTTAAGAAAGATGGTATTTTTAAAATACAAGTACCATACTATGCATCGATTAGAGCATTTCAAGATCCAACACATATGCGATTTATAGGTGAGGCAAGTTTCTTTTATTTTAATAAAAAATGGCGTGAAGATGTTAATATAGCACATTATCCAGTTAGTTGTAATTTTGAGATTGTTAATATTGATTATGCATTAAATCAGGCAACACAGGGTAAATCACACGAAAGCATACAACACATGCTTTTACATAATATAAATGTAGCTGATGATATTCTTATAACGCTTAAAAAGTTATAATATATAGCATATTGTTTTTATTGTAAAAATATGGTTTGATATATACATATGATAAACATTGAATTTACACAAAATGAAATTAATAATTTGTTAATTCTTCTTAAGAAGGTTAATATAACCGGATCTGAAGCACTAGCCGTAGTAGAATTACAAATAAAACTAACAAACGCACTACCTAAATTACCTGAAAATGTAGATCGTGAACAAAAAAATGAGGTAGATCACATTGAAAAATGATATAATACATATCGTATTATATGGGCAAAGAAGATCATAACCAGATATACGAAATACTATTGAGTATGAAAGAAGATATGGGGGAAATGAAATCTGACATCAAGACCACCATGAAACTTTCCGAATCAACAGCGAATACGGTAAAAAACCACGATGATATCATTAAAAACTGGCAAGGAAGACTTGCGGTTATTGGTGCTATTGCTGGTATCCTCGCAACAACAGTAGTCTCGTGGATCAGAAAAGAATTCAATTTTTAATCTATACAATCGAGAGAATAAGAGATATAATATAGGTCATGAGCTACACTATTGCGCAAGTAAAAAACGACCTTGAACCAAAACTCCACGATACAAGTATTGATAAATTATCAGGATCCTTCTATGATAAGGCATTTGAAGCTGCCCGAAATGTATTACGTAAGATCGATCCCGATACGACCATACGCGTAACATCACTCTCACCAGCACTTTTCGGAGATGTGTTTTCTTACATTGCCCCCACCGATCTCAAAGGAAAGAAAGTGATTTCACTGTTTCCACAAGGACAACATAATCAAGAAAACTTCAATCAGACATCACTGGGACAATTTGGTCAACACAAAGATATTCGTAGTCTTGTCGTGCAACAAAATAGTGGCATCAAAACGCTTGGTATTTCTGGAACAGGAAGAACAAGTACCGTCATCAATACGGCATCAGATATTACAGATAATGGAACATGGGCTGTTGGTGGACAAGCAACCAACCTGAGTGAAGATTCATTTAATTACATTACCAGCGGACAATCACTCCGTTTTGATCTTACCTCCGGTGCAACAACGGGGTATCTCGAAAATAGTACGATGTCAGCAGTTGATTTGAGTGCACAAGCAGATATCGCGTCTATCTTTGCGTGGGTATACATTCCATCAACAAGCACCTTGACTAACTTTATTCTTCGTTGGGGGAGTGATTCATCAAACTATTACAGCTCAACCGTAACCACCGCACACGACACGACAGCATTTAAGGTGGGGTGGAACCTCCTTCGTTTTGATTGGTCATCTGCATCAACAACGGGTACTCCCGTCGATACTGCAATTGACTATATTCGTTTTACGGTGACCTTTACCGGCGCATCAACACTCACTGGATTTCGACTCAATGGTATCAGCGCAAAAATTGGTTCGCTCTATGATCTCACCTACTACTCAAAGTATCTTTTTGCAAACAGTGCTGGTACATGGATTGAACAACCAACAGCAGACACCGATACGGTCAACCTCGATGTGGATAGTTACGACTGTTTCCTCGCTGAGCTTGCATTTATTTGTGCACAAGAATTACAAGGAGAAGATTCAGGATTTGATATCAACTTTTTTGCAGCACGACGCCGAGAGGCATATCAAGAATATTCATGGGATAACAAGTCCCAAGCAATACGACCACGGAATACTTATTATAGAATGAGATAGCGCCTATGAAGGAATTTAAACTGATAGATCAATTTAAGGGCTATCAAAATAAAAAGGATGTCTCAAATGTCGACCCCGCTTTTTTGATAGCTGGTAGTCACGACGTATTAATTAACGATGGTGAAAAAATTGTAACACGCAAGGGGTACACTATTGATGGAGATGAAAGCACCGCATTGACACCAATTACGAGTGCGTATGACTGGAATACATCAACAGGGGTTGCACGTCACCTTCGTTTTTATGATGATGAACTTGAATACCGCTACGTTGATGATAATGGTGTCGTCACTTGGCGACGATTGAAAAATGGATTTACACAAAATGCAACACTTCGTTTTGCTGAGTGGTGGAGTTCTTCTGAGGTGAAAGATCTCCTTCTCTTCGTTGATGGCACCAGTAATATGTATATGTGGTCTGGTGGTGTTGCAACAGTTGCATCAAATACCGCAACAACGCTCACTAAATCTGGTACAGAAACATGGGCAGAATCACGATTCCTCATTGCGGGCACACGGAGTGTTATTGTAAATGGTGTTGAGTATACCTATACCGGAGGAGAGGGTACTACCACACTGACTGGATTAACAGGGCTTCCTGCGTTTACCGCTGGTGATATTGTTGTGCAAGCCGTTCGTACTACCGCAAATACACCGGCTGCTGCGGTAGACAATGATCTTATTTTTGTAAATAAAAATCAGGTACACATTGCTGATCAGAATCGTCGTGATGTCTATATCTCAAAGAACACTGATTATACGGACTTTACCTACTCGTCACCACGACTTCCAGGAGAAGGTGCCATTTTAACACTCGATAGTCCACCGGTCGGTTTTGTTGATCAGGAAGATTTTACCTATATTAGTGCAGGAAAAAATGACTGGTATCAAACAGTATTTACCATGTCTTCTGATAATACGAAGGAGTCACTCACTATTCAAAAGTTGAAGTCTGGGCCACAACAGGGTGCTATCTCACAAGAATCAATTGGGAAAATTAAAAACTCAGTCATCTATGTATCAAATGAGCCAACACTTGATACTCTCGGTCGGCTTGAAAATATTAATACTCCACAATCAAAACCACTTTCTGACCCAGTAAAGCTTGATTTTGATGCATATGATTTTACAAACTGTCATGTAAAGTACTATAAAAACCAGGCATTTATTGCAGTGCCACGCGAAGGACTCGTGCTTATCTATGATATTCAAAATGGATATTGGCAACCGCCACAGCGACTTGCGGTAGCGCGGTTCTCTATTATTGGAGATGAACTGTATGGGCATTCATCTGCGGTACCAGAGACATATAAGTTGTTTGATCAGACAACAAATCGTGATAAAGACAATGCAATTAGTCATGAAGCAATTTTTGCATATAGAAATTTCGGGAATCGATACCACCGAAAGCGTTTTGATGAGTACTTCCATGAGGGGTATATTGCAGCAAATACCATAGTCACTGTTGACTACTTCTTTGAATACCAAGGATCACTGACACAGAAACAAAAAAGCATTACCACAGCAAACGCAAATACACTCTTTGGTGTTGGGGAAACAAATCAACTCGGGTCTGAGGCGTTGGGACAGGTACCAATGGGAACATTTTTAAATATGCCATCCGAATTACAGAAGTTTCGAGTGATTCATACCATGTCAAAAGATGCATTCTTTGAGTATTTAGTAAGGTATTCAAGCTACGAGGTTGATTATCAGTGGCAATTATTGGCTCAGGGTCCAAATGTCATCCTTTCTACTGCTGACAATATAGACATTAAGACATAAAATGTTTATAATTACAGGGTAATCACTATCTATTATGGCAAGCAATAAATTCGTACAAGCACAAAAATTTCAACTCGCAGGAAGCGGATGTTCAGCAACCGATACTTCAATCACACTGAAGTCTTTTAATGACAGTTACGGCAACGCAATTACCTCTGGCGACCTCAATACCACCAACTATGGTACCCTTGAACCGGGTACTTCTCGTGAAGAAATCATTTCGTTTACTGGTATTACCACTAATGCCGACGACACTGTAACATTGACTGGAGTTACACGTGGACTTCAAGCTGTTGATCCATTTACTGCGGACACCTCACTTCGAAAGAGTCACGCAGGAAGTACCACCTTTATCCTTACAAACAACCCACAGGTATATCGATCATTTTTTGATTATGCTGACGGCCTCGCTATTGCTGGAGCTCCTGACGCAACTGCAACATCAAAAGGTATTGTTGAAATGGCAACCCAAACAGAGGTTGATAGTGGTGATGATACTGGATCAACCACAGCACCACTTGCGGTATTACCATCAACCATCCGTGCGAAGCTCTATCATGATTACATCGCTGATGCTGGTGGAACAGACGCATATGCGGTTACAGTAGTACCAGCAATTACTGCATACACAACGGGACAAGAATTTACCTTTAAAGCAAATACCGCAAATACCGGAGCAGCAACACTTAATGTGTGTGGGCTTGGTGCAAAAACAATTAAGAAAAATTACAATGAGGACCTCATCACTGGAGACATTGTTGCAAACCAAATAGTTAAGGTTATTTATGATGGCACTAACATGCAAATGGTATCTCGTGGTGTATCACTAACCCCAACAGTACAAACATTTACTACCTCATCAACAACGCTAGGTGATACAACTAGTCGTTTTGATATTACAAACACAGCAGGTTCTACCTATCGCTATACATGGGACGGTACTGGTACTGATCCTGGTATTACCGCAGTAACCCTACCGAGTGGAACGCCGATTATTATTCAAAGCGGAGCAATGAACAATAACAATATCGGTTATTTTGTTGTTACTGGTTCAGGATCAAACTATTTTGAAGTAACAAATGCTTCTGGTGTAGCGGAAAATGATAAGGTATTACAAGACGGTTTTCTTAAAAAAGTAAACGCTCAAACATATACTCCCACAACAGGAATCAAGTATGTCATTGTTGAGGCGCAAGGTGCTGGTGCTGCTGGAAAAGGTATTGGTGCAAACACAACACCAAAACGTGGTGGTGGTGCTGGTTCGTATGCAAAGAAAATCATCTCTGCGGCAACTATTGGATCATCACAAACAGTATATGTTGGCCCTGGCGGTGAACACGCAGCAACATCAACAGAACTAAAGGGAGCTGGAGCCGCATCAATTTTTGGAAGTATTATTACAGCGGGTGGGGGATCCGGTGTATCTGGTGGTACTGCAACTGGTGGAGATATCAATATTGTTGGTGCAACCGGAGGAACTGCAATCGATACATCAACTGGTATATCTGGTGTCGGGGGTGATTCATTCTTTGGGTTCGGTGGTGCTGGTTCAACACCAGATGGATCTGGTAATGCTGGTGTCGGCTACGGCGCTGGAGGATCTGGAGCAGCTGGAGATGCATCAAGTTCAGCAGCCGCTGGAGGTAATGGCGCACCTGGTATCATTATCGTAACAGAATATTACTAATACCATGGCAACAACAGTCAGAAAAAGTGATGGTACCACTTACACGATTGCAGAAAATCAAGTAAATATTGGTACAAAAGACAATCCAAACATCAAAACATTTGATGTGCCAACAGTGCAATCATCTGAGTTGGCTCGTAATGCATCACAAGATGCAATGAATAAGCTCAATACAATACAGCAAGGAGCGCGAACTCAACAGACCACAAAAAAACCAGTTGAGCCGAAGCAAAAGCCAGTTGTGGTGAACGAACAGCAGGATGGATACAGTGAACAACTTAAACAGATCAATGCGAGTGCTGATGCAGAAGTATCAAGTATTAACAATATCTTCGATACCATTAATACCAACCTTAACGCATCTTCAAATGGGCTTATTCAAAGCATCCGTAATACCTTCGCTCGTCGAGTAGAACAAATGAAAGCGGTCAACGAAGCATCTCTCCGCGGACAAACCAATGTTGGTATCGTATCAGGACGTGCGCGTTACGCACCAGAACTACAGACGTCTATTCTCTCTGCAGAAGAACGTGCGGGTATTGAACGTATCGCTGATCTCAACGCTCAAGAAGAATCACTGGTTGCAGAGGCACAAGCATCAGCAGACGCAAAGAAAATGCAATCACTCTTTAAGCAAATGGAAATGCTTGGTGATGTACAAAAATCAAAAATGCAAGCAATCGCTGATTTGAATAAGAATATGATTGAGTTTGAAAAGCTCAACATTCAAAAGTCACAAGAACAGCGACAGCTCATTAAAGATAACCTTGCAAATATGGAAACCACCGCAGATAGTATTGCTGCGGCGCTCGTCAATTCATTCACGGGAGATGCAAAGACAGACGAAGCACTCATTGATCAAGCATCACAAGAGTACGGTCTCGATCCAAACTTTCTCATTGGTGCGATTAGTCGCTACAAACAATCACAACAAAAAGATCTCCCCGCTGATCTTCGCGAATACGATGAGCTCGTTGCTCGTGGACAATATAAAGGTTCATTCTTGAGCTTTCAGCGAGCAAAGAAAGCGGCGTCAAGTGTTGCATCTGGAGACTCAAATAAAATACTAAGTGATGCTGATGCTGCACGATATGATCTTCCACAAGAACTCGTTGGTCGATCCATACAAGATATCATTGAGGATTTGTACGTCGAGAAGATTCCAGACTGGTTTAAGAAATCACAAGCACGTGCTGGACTTCCAGCAGATCAAGCAAATTGGAAGATATTTAGAGATTCACCAGATATGATGGTGCTTAAAAAGACGCTTGATATAAATAAGGCAGAGTCTGGATCAGGATTAGTATGGGGCAACTTTGCTCCTGCAGGCACCTCAGCTGGTATTCCCGAATCTGAGGAATAAGTATGTCATTCTTTTCAATATTGTCACAAAACTTAAAAGGTCTTAATAAACCTAACGAACAAACACAACAGGAACCACGTTCTGGTTTTTTGTCACTATTGAAAAACGCACTTCCAACAAAAGAGAAGGTACAAGCCGCTGCAGTAAAAACAGTTGGGAAACTTCCCATTCCAATGGCATCTGTTATTGCGTCTGAAAAAGGAAGAAACTTTTTAAGAGAAGCATTTCAGGCAACCAACCGATCGGTCGTCAATGTTGCACGCGGACTTGCGAATCAGCCTCTCGCCGGAACAACGAGTGGAAGAGAATTTGCACAACGCTTTGTCGAACCAGCGCCTGTGGTACCAAAGGGTAAGGTTGCACAAGCACTTGTTGGATCAAAACCATTCAATTTTAAAACAGCTGCATCAGACGTCGAACAGACACTGACGGGAACATTTGGAGTAACACCAGAGAGTGCAAAGAAATGGTCGATGCCAATGGTACTTGTTGGTAGTTTGCTTGATCTTACGCCAGCAGGAGGAGGTCTTGGAAAGGGTGCACGACAATCATTTGATGATGTTGTAAAGATAATCGCAAAATCAAAAAAGGTACCAGAGATTGTCGATAAGTTGGTTGCGACATTTAAATTCAGTCGTAAACAAGCTAACGAGCTTGCACCAATCCTAAGAAATATAGATAACGTTGATGATGTTAAACGATCGCTTGAGGGATTTATTAATACGAAAATAACAGCAGACATCAAACCATCTGGCTTTGGTCAAACAATAGATATTAAACAATCGGGGTTTGGTCAAACAGTTGCAAAATCTCCACTTACTGCAGCACCGGTTGCTGAAGAGGCGGCAAAGATAACATATGATGTTGTACACAACGCAGACACAATGGCAAAAGCAAATGCCCGTATCGCCCAGAGCGCGGATGAGGCACTCTCTTTTGTTAAGAACACGCCTGAACCGAACGCTGAGACATATGCAACAGCCCTTGAGCTTATAAAGAAATATCAAAATGAAGGGAACTATCAACAAGCAATTGATATTATTAATGACATAGCACCAAAGGCAACAAAGCAGGGTCAAGCAATTCAAATACTATCGATGTATAACAGACTTACACCAGAAGGGGTTGTTCGATATGCGACAGGAGAACTTAATAAGGTGGGGAAGGGTGATAAAATGACACCAGCACTTGCAGAAAAGCTTGTTGAAAAGGCAAAAGCAATACAGAAGTTGCCAGAAGGGGAAGAAAAGATGGTTGAAACAGCACTCATGATGAAAGAGATTCGTGATTTAATGCCCGCAAGTATTGCAAAGAAAGTATCAACCATACAGACAATGTTCCAATTGTTAAATCCAAAAACATTTACTCGTAACATTATTGGTAATATTGGATTCGCCGGTATGGAAAATATCTCAGATGTTGTTGCGACTCCATTTGATTCCGCACTATCTTTGTTTACAAAGAAACGAACAAAGGCGCTTCCAAGTATCGGTGCACAAGCAAAAGGATTTAGAGAGGGATTACGTCAAGGAATACGAGATGCAATGCTCGGCATTGATACGTCACCGGGAAGTGTCGCTACACAGTTTGATCTCCCAACGAACACCTTTGGTGGTGGTGTTGGACGTGCATTTGAAAAGGCCCTTAACATATCACTTCGTGGACCAGACCGTGCATTTTATAAAGCAGCATATGACGGGTCCCTCGCCTCACAACTAAAAGCAAATAAGTTTAAAAACATTGCTGATGTACCAGCAGATAAACTCGATGAGATGAAGGAAATCGCACATCTTGATGGATTGTATCGTACATTCCAGGATGATAACGCACTTAGTAAATTCTTCCAAAATATTAAAATAGGTGCCAATAAGCTGACAGGTTCACCAGACTTCGGTATTGGTGATTTCATATTGAAATACCCAAAGACTCCTGCAAACCTCCTTCGTCGAGGTATTGCCTATTCGCCAATTGGTCTTGTAAATACCCTTGTTGAGGCAACAAAGGGACTAACTGGAAGAGGATTTAACCAGAAGCGTTTCGTTGAAACCTTTAGTCGTGCCTTAGTTGGTACCACCATGCAAATTGGTCTTGGTGCGTGGCTACACAAGATGGGTATTATCTCTGGAAAACGAGAAGATAACGCAAACATCAACGCGGTAGAACGCAGAGAAGGGCTTGGACAATACAAAATTAATGCATCGGCATTGAAGCGTTTTGTGATGTCTGGATTCGATCCAGAACAAGCTCAAATACAAAGAGGAGACAAGCTTGTTTCATACGATTGGTTCCAACCATTCTCTATTGGGCTTTCTATTGGTGCTAACTTTGATGAGGGTGAGGGTGGTGCTGATACTGTACTAGGTAATCTACTTTCTGGTATTGATACACTCGCTGAACAACCACTTGTCCAGGGAGTCACACGATTCTTAAAGACACGTAATCCATCAGAGGGTGTCACACAGCTTATTGAAAGTATTCCAGCAAGCTTTGTTCCAAGTATTGTGAATCAAATACGCCAAGCAACTGATGATAAGGCTCGTTCTATTTACGATACCAATTTTATTGGTCGTGTGAAGCGTTCTGTAATGAATCGTATCCCGGGACTCTCAGAACAACTTGAACCAAAAGTGAACGTCTTTGGTGGTGATCAGCGTACCTATGAAGCCGGTGAGAATAAGTTCTTCAATGTCTTCTTTAATCCTGCGTTCGTCACTGAGTATAAGGGAACACCAGAAGGAAAGCTTGTACTTGATATATTCAAACAAACAGGTGATGTCTCTCAGGCTCCAAAACTTGTTGAGAAGAAACAAACAATTAACGGTAAGAAGATTGAATTATCACCAGAGCAATATACCGCGTTACAACGTTTCTCTGGTACTTACGCAAAAGAATTACTCACTAATTTTGCTGCTTCACCAGAGTTCCAGGCACTCCCAGAAGATATGCAAGTAAAAATTATATCAAACGCACTATCAGATATCAGTGCTGCTGGTCGCATTATCCTTCTAGGAAACAGACCAACAAAAGCTCCAAGCAGAGGAACTCAATCCATAATAATGGATTACATGCAAAAATACGGTGGTCAGTAGACTGGATACCCAGGAAATGATTGCCCTATCCAATCAATAAAACACATAAGCGCAATCCCCGTACCAGACATGATTATCATGATCAGGAGGAACTCGCCTATTTGTTTAAGTATGTTTTTCATAATATAATCATTACATTAATATAATGTATATGTCAATATGATATTATTCACATGGTTATTCAGAAAAAGAAATAAGGTAGTGCGACAATCAGGATTTATTTATAAAGAACCAGAGCCAACGGATTATATCCTTGGGTCAACTTCACCACTCACTCCAGAGGTTCGTGTTCCTGGTGGCAACTGGCAAGCATATCGCCCCGACCCAGAGCGACAAGCTAAAAAGTATACCTTCGACACCATGTCATGTGTCTCATTCTCAGCACTGAACTGCATCGAATATCAAATTGAATGGATGTTGGTACACAGTAAACTACCCGTTGAAACCATTGAGTATCTCAGAAACAACGGGTATCTCACCGAAGACTTCAGACTCAACCTTTCAGATCGCTTTACCGCAATCATGAGTGGCACCACTAAAGAAGGAAATTACTATCAAAAGGTGTGGGACTCTATTAGACACCACGGGCTACTTCCTGAAGTAGATCTTCCCTTTACTGGAGAGACCTTTGAAGAGTACCACAACGCTGGCGATATCACCGACGAAATGAAAAAGAAGGCATATACGTTCCTCTCTTATTTTGATATCTCTTATGAGCTTGTACCAGAGGGACTTCGCGGTGTTGCACTGACACAGGCGCCGCTACAAGCAGCAATTCCTATCACAGCGAAACATGCAGTTACCATGGAGAGTCTCCATCGACAGTTTGATCAGTATGACCCGTTCGTTTTTGACAGCAACAAGCCAGGAAGAGAGGTGCAATATACCTTTAAAGGTATCATTACCCCAAAGAAAGCCCCCGGAAGCCCCGTCGTACGAACGCTTAAGCGCGGTACTACTGGTGAGGATGTACGTATGCTTCAGGATAAGCTCATTGCCCTTGGGTTCCTCCAAGGTGTATCAGACGGTCAATTTGGGCCGATCACCCATATTGCAGTCGTAGCGTTCCAGAAGGCCTCAAAACTCACTGCTGACGGCATTGTAGGACCGAAGACACGGGAAGCGATTGATGCTGCCTATGGAAAGATTGAGAAGAAGAAACAATCCCTTGCGAAATGGAAGCTTGTCCCTGAACTAGAAGAAAAGGCGATTGAGTTTCTTGATCGGTGCAAAAATGCTGGGTATTCTCTTAAGATCACCCATGGATTTAGAACCGTTGAAGAACAAGACGCGCTCTATGCTATTGGACGTACAAAGCCTGGTAAAAAGGTAACGAACGCTAAGGGAATGAAATCAAAACACTGTCAAGGGAAGGCATTTGATATTGCATTTACTGGAAAAGACCCTTATCCTACAAGCTCAAAAGTGTGGGAGGAAATAGGGCAGATTGGTGAGGGGTGTGGCCTTGTGTGGGGTGGTCGCTTTTCCACATTTAAAGATCGTCCTCACTTCGAAATATAAGGTATACTAGTAGAGTCCCGTTGGGACATTACCTATGAAACAACTATCGACTTTCCTTTCAAAATTATTTAGCTGGCCTACGCTTCGTCGTGGCTTGTGGTATGCTGGTTCTCAGGCTGCGGTTCTTTTTATCGCAGAACTATCTGGATTCATTGAATCAATGGAACCAACAACCGGTACAGTGATTATTGGTCTTGCGCTTGCGCAGGTAACAAAGATCCTCAACTCTAAGTAATAGAGACGCTTGACCGACGATTCGGTCACTATGAAACTGTTTTCATTAACAATGGCACTTGCCATGCTTGTCGGCACGCTTGTGTTTGCAAGACCAGCAGGAAGTACCTATATACCAATCGACCCGAAAACCCTCTCACCAAAAGAGGTCATTACTTACTACAGTAATCTATACGGTGCAGATGAAGCACTTCTGTTGAAGATGGCAGAATGTGAGAGTAACTTTAATCCAAACGCACTCGGAGATGGTAATCGTGCAAGGGGAGTTTTTCAGTATCACGAAGGAACATTCAATCGCTACGCGAAAGTGTTCGGACAGGAACTGGATTACCACTCAGCACACGACCAGGCTCTCCTTACGGCGTGGCTTGCTGTTAATAAACCAGAAGCCCTCAATGAATGGACAAGTTACCGAGCTATTAAAAATGGCGGGAAATACTCATTTTATTCCAGACTTCTGCAAAAGCATTTCGTTGTGTACTGTTCACTGTAAACAATTAGCCCCTTCGGGTGTTTTTTGTTATAATAAATCTGCACACCGAACATTAACATTATGAAAGAACAAATGAAAAAGGCTTTCGACCTAGCCCAAAATGAGGTCGAAGAAAAAGAAATCGCACATTTAAAAGGCATCATTAAAAATCTCCTCGAAGAAAAGAAACGTCTTGAAACAAACAGGGACGAAATCGAGGAGAAGATTAAAGTTATTAAGCAAGATATTGACGACTTCAAGTCGGGAAGATTGGATAAGGTAAAGGAACGACACGATACAAATCCATACGCAAATGTCGTAGCACCGATACACATCACCATCATAAACGACAACTCACGGAAGATATATCAATAGGTATCCCTTGACAACCTAATTGAAAGGAGTATACTTGAGTTATTATCAAGTAAATAAACAACATTATGAAAAGTGGACTTATGTTAGGGGTTAATCCGAACGCAATTAGAGAAGATAACGATTTTTACGCAACAAAACCATCTGCGTTAGAAATAGCATTAAAAGTGTGGGAACAAGATGGAGTAGAATTAGACCACGTTTGGGAGTGTGCCTGTGGAATGGGTCATCTTGCAGAAGTGTTAAGAAAAGAGGGCAAGTTACTTTTGGCAACCGATTTAATTGATAGAGGATATGGACAAGGTGGTGTTGATTTTTTAGGCGAGTATTTTATGGACAGAAAGACAACTTACGGAGGTGATATTTTAACAAATCCTCCGTTCAAATTGGCTGAAAAGTTTGTTGAAAAAGGGATTTCCCTTTTGGAAGAAGGTAACAAGTTATTTCTATTTCTTAAAATCCAATTTCTTGAAGGACAACGAAGAAAAGAACTTTTTGGAAAGCATCCTCCAAAATATGTTTATGTTTATTCTGCACGACAGCTTTGCTGTAAAGACGGTGAGTTTGAAAAGTATACTGCGACAACACAGTGCTATGCTTGGTATATTTGGGAAAAAGGGTTTACTGGCGAAACAACACTGCGATGGATATAAAAACTAAAAGAGAACAACGCTACGGCATAAAATCATTACAAAAGGACTTCCCTACTGAAGCAAAGGTGCTTGAGTTTATCTTTGAGGCACAACACAGCCGAGAATGTAGTTGTGGTGGCTCGTATTCGCTCAAAACAGGGCGTAGGCAGTTCCAATGCTCAAAGTGTAGGTTTCAGATAGCTCCTACCGCAAACACGCTCTTTCACAAGAGCGATACGCCTCTCACGCTATGGTTCAAAGCAATCCTCACTTTCTCAAACGCCAAGAGTGGCATATCCGCAAAGGAAATGGAAAGACAGCTTGAGGTCACTTATAAAACAGCTTGGAGAATGTTGCACCTTATCCGCAAGGCGTTAGAGCAAGAGGGCAAGCTATCGGGCGATGTTGAAATGGACACAGCATACTTTGGTGGTAGAAAGAACGCAGGTAAGAACAACGAGAAACTATCAGAAGCTATGAAAGCAAAATCAGTCGTTATGGGTGCAGTTGAGCGTGGTGGTAAAGCTCGCTTAGTTATCGTGCCAGACGCAAAGGCACAGACACACGGCGACTTTCTTAATGAAATGATAGACCCAAAGAATACACGCCTAATGACGGACAAAACAAACCGCCTCAACAGAGTTGCGATAGGTTTTAATCGCCACAGCGTAGACCACGGACGAGGTGAGTATGTTCGTGGCGATGTTCACGCTAATACTATTGAGGGATTTTGGTCACACATAAAGCGTTCAATCACTGGCACGCACAAGGTAGTTAGCAAGAAGTATTTACAGGACTATCTGAACGGCTTTGTCTTTTTGCGTGACAATCGGCACAGCGACAAGGAACGCTTTTGGACACTTCTCTCCATTTTAATAACTCCTTCAACCGCTTAAAAAATTGTTGTTTATTCATAACTTGATTGTAACATAGTCAATTAGGTTGTGAGGGGAGAGGTATTGATATATCCACAAAAGCCGTGGCTGTGGAATTACGATATTGTATGGTGTGATGGTTACATCCATACAGACTGCATTGGAGCAATAAACACCAATGCTGTGTGTAATTACTCGGGGACATCGTTTACCACTGGAACACCTGGAACAACAGTTACTCTGTGTGGTACAGCAAGTGCAACATTTGCTGGTGGAACATACTCATTATCAGACGGCTCAATTACTAATCTTTAATTCTTAATGGTGTGCCACATTAGCCCCTTCGGGGGCTTTTGTGTTACAATGATCTTGTCCTTATAGGACACATAAAATACAATATCTGCCAACCCTTTTTCCACTTACAAAAAACACACTCTCTCGTGTGTTTTTTGTTATAATGCACCTGCGGGTATTCGCTCGCAACAAACTGAAGTGCAGAGAACCCCTCACGGGGTTTTTCTGTTTAAATAGGCAACCCCCAAACGGTGTGTCTGGGGGTCTAGGTACGGTGTCGTCATGACAGCGGTTTTTCAGTTTTAAGAGGATATTATTTAAGCCCTCCGAGGATTGAAATGATGGACAGGAGTAATAGTCCCGTCACGATTATAAAAATTAAGCCGACCAGTTTCTCCAGCTTGTGGCTTTTGTCGTGTGGTCTTAGCTGGTTTTTTACATGATTTTTCTTTTCCATAATGGCGAGGTTTTAAATTGTGTTTGTGCATTGTTTAGAGATTTACTGAGTGATGCTGGCAAGGTTTGACTTGCGGGTAACCATTTATGGTTACTTATACTCACCCCAAACAAAAGTCTCAAACATCGAAGATTGAGTTAAGGGGTCGAGGAGTTACGGCTCACAGTCCGCCACAGCATCATTCAATAAACCTCAGAGATTTACTGAGTAACGGATTAGCTGGGCTCTTGAACCCAACCCCCAAAGGAATCGGTGAGGACTTATTAATCGCCCCTACCCTCCAATCCGTTATTCAATAAACCTCTTGGAATATCCTTACCCCTCAACGTGAATGGTTGAGAGGTTTCATCTTTACCCCAGCTTTTACACTGAGGGGTAAAGATACTCCTCTTGTGATAGACAGGCGGGGAAACGAGTGTACGATTCTCCATCCGTCTGCGGGGTAACCCCACACTTTGTTGGGACCATTTGTTCCCCCATCTATCTACCACATTTGTGATAGACAGGTGGGGGTTGGATTCGAACCAACATCTCGCTACTTCTCATCCCGCTAAGGATGTTTTTAGTTGCAACGCTTGTCCTGCCCTTAGACGACCCCCATCTATCTACCACATTTACTATAAGTATAATCAACCAATAAAATTTAACAATAGAGTTTTCCACAGTTTTAAAGTTCTATAAAAATGGTATAATTTTTAAATGGCAACGGAACAAGTTTACGAACGACACAAAATAGCATTCATGAAAGTAGTGGATGAGTATTTTGAGACCGATAATCTACAACTTATTCCGGAAATGGTCGATCATCTTGAGTCCATAGCGCTAGCAAACGACACATCAGTATCAGAGTTACGGCAATTATATTTTATTGCATACTCTGATCAACCTGATCAAGAGGAATGAGTACTCGTTGTTTGCTATACTTGATGCAAAACTAGTACCGTGAAATACATCATCACGTCTATTCAGTTGAATGGTATAGTAAATAAGGTGTTACTTACCAATCTCCTTAACTTTGCTAAAGAGCAGGGTGTAGACAAAATCCTTACTTTCGTTCAAAGAGGACGGTATATAGAGGAGGAGCTGATCGATCCAGTTATCTTTGAGCATAATATAGAGTTAATTCACGGTGAGATGAAGCTGAACGCAAACCTGAAACTCTACGATACGCTCATACTCCCACAGCAAATTAATCCTTTTACCGGGATGAACAAGAAGCTGTCGAGAGACTACTCCTACATATTACCGAGCCCGAAGATTCGTTACGAGTCGATTGCAAGTAATTCGAAATACCCACGAGCACTTATGAGCACGGGGGAAATCACACGTCCGAACTACAAAACGCACACGGCACACGGCCGAAAGGCAGAAGAACAACACCAGTATGGATTTGTGTATGTTGAAATAGTGAATAACCAAATTTTCAAAGCCTTTCAAATAGAGGCAACGAAGAAGGGTGACTTTCAACATCTCACAAAGAAATACCACAGCGGTGAAGTTCTTGAGTGTCAACCAGAAGCGCTTGTACTTGGTGATTGGCACACTGGTGATACCGATCCATGGGTTCGTAGAGAATCAATTAAGATGATATCGGCACTACACCCCAAGCGGGTGGTGTTCCACGATATATTTAATGGGCACTCTATTAATCACCACGAACGAGGACAGTTACTTGCAGAGTTGCGGAACGTCCAAGACAATCGTATCTGTTTGGAGACAGAACTAAGAATGGTACATAAAGAAATTTGTTACTTTGCTAATAAATTTCCAGATATCACCTTCCTTATTGTTCGTTCCAATCATGACGACTTTCTTGAAAAATATGTCCAGCAAAAGATGTTTATTGATGATCCACTCAACTTCCTATTCACCTGTCGGTTGATAGCACAAATTGTAGACCCCACCAAGATACCGCTTCAAGAAGCGCTCAGTATCATAGGGCCACTACCACACAATGTGCGGTTTACCCAACAAGATGAAAGTTATCGTGTGTACGGCATAGAACTTGCACACCACGGACATCTTGGAGCGAATGGCTCAAAGGGTTCACCAAATCAATTCAACAGTTTGAATCTGAAGATGATCACTGGCCATACCCACTCACCAAAACTAATGGAGAATGGTATGGTGGTAGGAACATCAACACATCTGAGGCTTGGATATACGCATGGACCTTCAAGCTGGCTCAATGCTCACGGAATCCTTTATTCAAACGGAAAGTACGGATTATTAACGCTTATCAAGTAGATCGCTGTTGCATGGCAGCGATCTTTTTTATTGTAAAATGCTACACTAAAAGAAAAATAATGCTCACAACACTCTTTCTCTACTGGCTATCGAAGCAGAAGATAGACTGGGAGAAAGTGTGTAACTGGATAATAAATATCTTATTCATACATCTTCTCTATCAGTGGCTTCTCCTGCTCCATTAACATCCCTTCGGGGATGTTTTATACTATACAAAAAGCTCCTATGACTATAACCAGAGTGGGGTTCTGCCCTCACTGCTTCAAAGCACAACGCCCTCGTACCGATAACTTCTTTGTTGTTCATGGAAAGAACTGGCATGTCTACCGTGCAAACCATATATCCAATCCTGGATACACCCCTCATCTCTATCGTCTATTAAAGACCATAGGCGAGAATGTCATCGTAGAGAAAATCTGCGGGATGCACGAATGTGGCTCTGTTGTCTGGTGGGACAACGTAAACCAATGCTACGCCTTTTCTTTACAAAAGTGGGAACGTACCATGCTCACCATCAAACAATGGAATGCACTGCTGAACCTCAAAGATTCGGGTTACGAAATTTAAAGAGCGTATATACAATGTACAGACAATGTGTACACAACGTATATACGCTCTTTTTTATTTGAGAGATAGTTCTGTCGGAACGTCTAACAATTTCGGCCCTGCCTTTGGATTAAGGTATTCCCATACGGTGTATACCGATTTGAATACTTTGAAATCCTTGTCAATCTCTTTACGAGAATGACACACATATTCATACCCTTCTTTGCGTTTTGGTGCAAGCCTGAGAATAGCGGTCTGTTCGACGCGTTGCTTCTCATGTTCAAACCACAGTGCATCGTAGGCGGCCGTCTGCGCCCAATAATTATCATGTATCGCAGAACTTGTTTTAATGTCCAAAATAGTGAGTACGCCATTAATGATATAAACACGATCAATGGTTCCTCCGGTTTTCAATTTATCAGAGCAAAGTGAACGCTCAACAGCGAGCACTTCGGGCTGATATTTTTTCCACCACTTCACAAACCCCTCAAGCATTTGCCATTCTTCAAGTGTATAGTTATCACGATGTAATGTCTCACCGCGTTCGAGGAGTTCGGTCCCCTCGTGGACATTCGTACCGCGACGACCAGCGTCTTTCAGAATAGTTTGTGATTCCTCGTAAGAGGAAAGATTTGCGAGATACTTTTGGAATCCGACTCCCTTTGGGAACGTTGCCCCAATGATGGTGGTCACTGATGGATACCACACCTCTTTTTTTGATGGTGAGGGGTACCAGTGTTCATCATTAGAGGTTATAAATTCCTTTTTCGTATCAGCCATGATTACATATCATCAAGACTTTCTGCCTGCTTTACTCCCTTTCTGAGGTATGCCTCAATTGATTTCGCCGGTGCGAATCCAGGGGTTGCTGACTTCACTTCTTGCTTGAACTCGAATCCGAGGATATCACCAAGTTCAGCATTTCGTGTACGGTCCATCAAATATTTTTTGGTGTGTGCAACACCAACGTTAATACTACTTCCATCGTCTTGCTTAAGGACGAACACACGTTGTGCGGGGAAAGCACCTTTTGCTGGCGCATCATAGAGCTCTATGATTTCACCCTTTACACGATCTCCCACCTTCTCAAATTTAAACCAATTTGATGCTGGGATATTATCTTCGTTAAAAAAATCGTCCTTTTTTTCAGTTGTCATATATCTTTTACTCTTTTTATTAGTTAATAGGTGGGTCCGGCTGACGACCGATCCCCTTTTGATTGTATAGGGGAAGCACTCCATATGCAAATGGGGAAATACCCAAGTTATCCACATAGTTGGTATGTTGTGCGATTTTGTGTATCTACTATACTATGAGTATGACCAAACCAAGGGTAAAAATAATATTAGGAAATAAAGGCAAATTCCTTGGGGCACTATACAACGGCTCTAGTGCTGTTATAACAGCAAACGTAACGCTCGAGGAGCTTGAACGCTTTATCGGAGATGTTACTGCCGGCGTGAAGTGGTCAACACCAAAAGATTTTTTTAAACATCGTGTTGATGTAGTAAAAGAGCTACTCCTCGGTGGAGCAACCATTCGACCGGTCGTTCGTAAGATTATCAAGAAGGTGGAAGAGGACATTGATACACAGGTAGAAAAAAGGAGAACCCACCCCACAGACTCTATTGGGTATGCATGGTATGATGTCAGTATTGAGGATTTAGTGTGGTATCGAGACCAACTTAAACTCTCACTTCATATCGACCGAGTAAAAGATACGAAGGGTGGTGTCACCGCTGAGCAGATCCAACGTGCTCGTGAGTATCCCATCACCAATTTATTACCCATAAAAAATTCTTTTACGAAGTGTATCTACCACCAAGAAAAAACACCGTCGATGAAATATTATCCGAAGACAAACACGGTGTACTGTTTCGGTTGTGGTGCGACCGCAGACAGTATCCACGTGTATCGCTTTTTGCATAATGCTGATTTTGTAACCGCAGTAAAACAATTATCACAATGAAATATACATCACTTCAACAAATCAAGGATCTCTACAAATCAGTCTTCTATATGGAAGAGGATATGATCATCGACGCAATCATGGCAATCACGATTGCAACGAAACTCCCTGGAGATCCAATATGGTTGTTGATTATTGGTGGTTCTTCATCAGGAAAATCAGAGCTTATCAATATTTTAAATAAAGTTCCCTTTGTGCACGCTGTATCGTCAATGACTGAAAACACATTCTTGTCGAACATGAAGCTTGCCAACGGCAAAGAAGCATCGCTCTTGCACCGCATTGGAGTCAACGGCATGATCACCATGAAAGATTACACATCAATACTTTCAATGAGAAGTGAGAAAAGAGAACTCATCATCTCTCAAATGCGAGAAATCTTTGATGGAAAGCTCGATAAAGAATCCGGAAACGGTCATCCGCAACACTGGGAGGGGAAAATCAACTGGATTGGTGCGTGTACCGACTCTATCTATATTGCAGAAGGTGAATCGGCTGGTATGGGACGCCGTACCATTAACTACGTCATGCCTGAGCAGGACCGTATCGCTACTACCAGACGAGCGCTTAAAAACACGGGGGATATCGCCGAGAAGCGAATCATCCTTCAGGATGCCGTCGCCGAGTTTGTGACCAATAAGCTCGCTGAACTTCCCTCAAAGCTTCCTGATCTCCCTGATGATATACAGGAAGTAATCATTAAGCTTGCGAACTTCATTACCCTTGCCCGTACTCCCACCGAGAGAGACTTTCGTGGTACCCTCAAACTCGTCCCGAACGCTGAGATGCCCATGCGTGTGTTTTCAATGTTCCAAAAAATAGCACAAATGATGGTACACATCTCTGATGAAAAGGTATTTACTGACGAACACTTTAAAATACTCTGTAAGATAGCGTTCGACTCTATTCCAAAGCAGCGAATGATTATTCTAAAAATACTCGCAGAATATCCATTTATTACTAAAAAAGGTGCTGCGATTAAACTCAATTACCCCACCGATACGATTGGTATGTGGCTGGAAGACGTTAATGTCCTTAAAATTTGTGATCGAAAGGTTGAAACAAGCAATAGCGCTGACCTTTGGGTATTGAAGGAAGAGTATCGAGAACTCATGACTACATTTGCTGGTGTCGCAAGTGCGCAAGAGGGACTTGTTGACAGCGCAAATGGAGAAGACGCAGATGGATATAAGCTTACTCCCGCGTGGATGACTACTCCTCAGAGTGTTTCAATAAAACACTCTGAGCATGGCTCCGATGACAAAGAAGTATTAAAAGATGAGGCTGAGCGAAACCAGCGTATATTTGATGAACTATGATCAACGAAGATAATTACAGAGACAATTTACTATATCTTGATGCAACTGAATATGATGAGGTTGCACATGAAACGTGTGAGCACTGCCTCGAATGTCCTTGTGTGTGTAATGACATCAACGATGCTGAATATGATGAGTTTATAGAGAACCATGATACCGAGCAAGGGTAATTGCTTGCTCTTCCGAAATCGACACGTTGTCTTTAAAGAAGCCGATGAAATCATCAACATCTATGAGACAGATTGTTTTTTTCTTACGAGGCACATAGAAAATAATACCAACATACGCCTGTGCTCCTGAGAAGAACACCATATCGCACGGTTTGCGATCAAAGCCAACGTCAGGTATCTTATACGACACCTGCTTATACTTCGAAGCAAAAAGCCACGGCACCTGATGCGGTTCCATGGCTTTTAAGTAGAACTTATTTGTTTTAGTGAGCTTTAGTTCGAGTGTGAGCGCCCCCTGGATGGGAACGTTGCCTTTTACCCACTCCTGCACTATTGGATAAAAGCTTTTTTCCGTCATGATTATTTATTATACCACTTTCAAGTTCCCTCTGTAATAGTTCAAGTGCCCTCCAAGCTGCCTTTGCTCGATGTCTGAGTCCATCTGTGTCGTATGTTTCTTTGTCCATCAGGTGTCTGACTAATTCATCTCCCTTACCGATAGATTTTTCCCTTGCCCAGTGCATTGGTTGTCCTGGATTATGTTGTTCGTTTGCTACGAACGATACATGAGCCACTTCAAGACACGCATCAGGGAAGTATTGAAGGAGTCCTGTGAAGACGGGATATTCTTTTCTGTTTTTCATTTCGTTAATTTATTATTGGTGCCCGCACATACTCGTGAACAGTAGGTGCGTTGACCTTTTTTTAATAATCGTTTACATCGCTTGCATTTCATAATGGTATAACAAACAGAAACTATAGTTTCTTTTTGTTATAAATTTCGAAACTAAAATCCTGTTTCTTCATTATACAGTCATACACATCGGTATCAACTCCTTCAGCGACGAGGTAGTAATACGTATTCGGGGCGAGTTTATTGATCCGAAGATTTCTCCCCAGTGCCTGTTGGTAGTTGACATATGAGAAATCAAGTGATGCAAAGATGACTATTCGGAATGAGGGGAGTTCATACCCCGCCGAACACGATGACTGAATAATAATGATGCAATCATCGAGACGCTCCGCCTCATTAATAATCGCATCGCGGTTCGTGACATCACCATGAATGACGAGAACATTTCTATCCATACTCTGAAATAACTCTGTTAAGAGCTCAATTTGCGCATGGTAGCGACAAAAGACAATAAACTTTTTGTATTTTGTCGCCATATTTGCCAACCAGATGTTCTTATTCGAATGAAAATGGATGGGCGCGTGTGATATTTCACGATATACGAAGCCATTTTCTATCTGGTGCTCTCTGGTCCACTGCTGGATGTGCGTACTCTGTGTGTATGCATGATCCCTTTTTGCAATAATCTGCTCTTCAGTGAGATCAAATCGTACGACTTCGTGTGTTTGTTCAGGGAGCGACTGGTTTGATGCGGTAATAGCCGTCTCAAAGTCCACAATATGCCCTATTTTTGCCACTAAATCAGCTACCTTCCCTTCAATATTTGGTCGTGGCTTCATAATAACCCGGTGCCCCATAGGGATCTCATAGAAATACTCCTTAATAAAGGTTCTGTAGTTCCACTCATGGCCCAAAATGCGTGCTAGTGCAAAGATATTCAGTGGTGTTGAGAGATACGGTGTTGCCGTCAGAAGGTACCGATAGGTGATGTTGTGTTGTTTCATGTACCACACCATTGCCTTATGGAGCTGGCTTTTAATGCCAGCGAAGTAGTGTGCTTCGTCAATAATGACGCAATCAAAGCGTGGGATCGTCTTTACCTTGGCTTTAAACTCCTCTTTAGTGAGTATCATAGTGATCATACGCTCACGCCCATGCTCGTTGATGTCACGTTGCCATTTTTCTTTGAGCATTTTAGGGCAGACCACTAAGAGGGTGAGTGCGTTCTTATTCGCGAGGGTGATCCCTGTCAGGGTCTTCCCGGTCCCTGTCGCATGGGCGAGGAGGACCCTTGATGGGTTATCCCGTATGACGTCTTCTTGGTGTTTATAGAGTTGCATAGCGATCTACTTCTTTTTTGTTAATGCATCATAAATGATGAATAGTAAGAATCCACCAATAAAAACAGTGAAGAACAATTCTATTAGGTTTTTTATTATTTCCATATATTTATTTCTATGTTGTGGTTAAATACTTACTAAGTTGTTTTATACATGATTCGCATATTTGCATTTCATCCTCAAAGCTAGACGTAAACGCCATCCCCCCTTTTGATTTTCCGCAAAAATCGCAATAGCACTCTATAACCTCCCGCTTTATAGCAGTTTGTCCGTCCCTAATCAATATAAGTTTTTGTTCTTTTTTCTTCATATATTTATTTCTATGGGGTGGCTAAGGTGTTCTGTTAATTCGACAAAATGTCATTGGGTTTTTGGTAAGTATTTTCTTATACCACGGGAGAGTGTCGTACTCTTTAACATAGGAACCCTGCGGGCAACACATGAGATGAAACCAAACTTTTTTTGACTCATCTCTTCCTAACTCACGATTACATATACACTTTGCTTCTTCTGTCTTCATATTTAGGTAGATGGGGTGCTAACATCTCTTTTATCTTCTTGTGTCATGCTTTTATTTCTATCGTGAACTTGTAATTATCCTGCATCTTTTCCATCGACATATACCTATTTATTGACAGCATCACGTTCGATACTGCTTCAATCTTTCTTTTTTCAATTCTTTTTTGTGCTTCCTCCAGCTCTTCCTGAACGATTTTATCAACTTCGCTCTGGATGGCTTTTTTTATAAATTCAGGAATTATTGTTTCTTGTGTAGTCATGTTAGTTTAGTTGGTTGATAATTGATTCTAAATGATTGATGGTGTCGGATTTGCTTTCATTCCAACCAATAGCTAAATCCCAATCACCACTTTGCTTAACCTCTATACTTTCTTTTTTAAACTTACTCTTCTCAATCTTTTTCACCCCCTCTAGTATTTCCTTGAGACCTGCAATATAACATTCACATCTTTGTGGAGCATCATTAAATCTGCAAACGTGATTTTCTATTATTTGTTCTATGTTCATAAATTTATTAAATATAATGTGATTAAAACTCCTGTAATACCCCCGATTAGAAATATGGTATATTTGTCCATACTATTTCTTTGAGTTGATAATGTTGATAATTGTATCTACCGTAAATTGCTCTAACCTGATTGTTTTTTGTGTTTCCTTTACCATCTCCACAATCTCTTTATCTCTTTCTGCAATA